>Ga0172376_10003250_pt1 | contig 19394 bp, 16 predicted proteins | sample Lak35m_FD_121114 | JGI IMG/M metagenome (GOLD analysis project Ga0172376, IMG submission 121114) | Freshwater microbial communities from Kabuno Bay, South-Kivu, Congo - kab_092012_35m | ecosystem: Environmental > Aquatic > Freshwater > Lake | place: Democratic Republic of the Congo: South-Kivu... | reverse complement strand
GCCGCGCACATCGGCCTCCAGCCGGGCCCGGCGGCTGGCCAGCTCCACCCGCTCCAGCGGGGCCTCCGGCTCTCCGTAGCGGAGGTTGTCGGCGAGGCTGGCGGTGAAGAGGAAGCCTTCCTGGGGCACCAGCGCCACCTGGGCGCGAAGCTCTGCTAGATCGAGGGCGGTCACGTCGACCCCATCGAGGAACAGCTGGCCGGCATCCACCGCCACGAGCCGGCCCAGGGCCCGGGCCAGGGTGGTCTTGCCGCAGCCCACCGGACCCACCACCGCCACCAGTTCACCGGCGCCGATCGTGAAGCTGAGATCCTCAAGGGTGGGGCGCCGGGCTCCGGGGTAGTGCACACGCAGGCCCCTGGCCTCGATGGCCCCGCGCGCCGGCCGGGCCGGCGGCTGTGGCCGGGGGGGTGAGGCCACCAGCGGCCGCCGCTGGAGCAGGGCCTCGATCCGGTCGAGGCTCACCTGGCCGGTCTGGAAACTGTTGAGCGTGAAGCCGAGCAGGGCCGTGGGAAAGACGAGCCTCTCCACGTAGAGGATCAGCGCCACCAGATCGCCGATGCTCAGCCGCCCGCTCTCCAGCTGGCCGCTTCCGATCGCCAGCAGCAGCAGCAGACTGATCGAGGCGATCCCCTCCAGCAGCGGAAAGAGGGTGCTGCGCGTGCGGCCCAGCTGCAGAGCGGCATCGCGGTAGCGCAGATTGCGGCCCTCGAAGGCCTGCTGCTCCATCGCCTCCTGGCCATAGATCTTGATCGCGCTGACGCCCGAGAGGTCCTCCTGGATCAGGTCGCTGAGCCGGGCCAGGGCCTCCTGCTGCAGGCGCTGCTGGCTCATCATCCGGCCGCCGAAGAGGCGAACCGTGAGCAGCATCAGTGGGTAGAGCCCCACCGCGGCCACGGTGAGCAGCGGATCGATGGCCAGCATCGCCGGCAGGGTGAGGGCGTAGGCGAGGGCGGTGTTGGTGAGGCTGAGCACGGCGAAGCCGAGAAGACGCCGCACGTTTTCCACATCGCTGGTGGCACGGCTGATCACCTCGCCGCTGCCGATCTCCTGCACCCAGCCCGGTTCCTGACGCAGCAGATGATCGAAGATCCGCTGCTTCAGATCGGCCTCCACCTGGCGGCCCACCCCGAACACCAGCATCCGCGACCAGAGCCGCACCAGCCCCATCACGCTGGCCAGAGCAACGATCACGCCGGCGCCGCGCAGCACATCGCCCGCGGCGAAGCCCTGATGGAGCCCGTCGACCGCCTGGCGCACCAGCAGGGGCAGGCTCACCCCGAGCAGGTTCACCACCACCATCGCCGCGGCTCCGAGGAGCACCGCACGCCGGTGCGGCCTGAGATAGGTGAGTGTGCGTCGCAGCCGCGAGGCCCCCATGCAGCTGCTCCGACACCGGTTCTGCCTAACCTACGCAGCATCTGAAGCCGGCCATGGACGAGCAGAGCCATCCCCTGCACGCCCTCGACCGCCAGGTGGTGGATGGTCTGTTGGCAGCGGCGTCCCCGGGTAAGGCCCATCTGGTGGATGCGGCCCGGCTGCTCAACCGCTACGACGGCTTTCCAGGGGCCTCGGATCTCCGCGACGACCTGGAACGGGTGCTGCGGCTCTGGGGCCTCGACCGCGCAGCCCTGCAGGAGCGCACACGCGCACTCTGGGCCTCGGGTTACCGTCCAGGCCTGGCGGTGGGGGGGGATGCCGTGGGCTCCGGCTTCGACACCGACGACGACGCCGTCTGAGCTTCCACAGTCGTGGAGACCCTGCGGCGGGATCCCCACGGCCCTGGCGCCTGGCAGCCATGAATTCCTGGCGGAGGATGGCCAGATCCACCCCGCTCGGGTGATAGTGGAGCTGTCCCCATCACCCGGCCCGGTGTGTCTGCACCCGGGCCTTTTTTCTGGCCTGTCTCCGGCTCCGTCCCGCACCGCCCGTTCCTGCTGCGGACCCCACTCCGATGACCACCACTCCCTCCTGGCCGCGCCTGCTGGACCACCTGCTGGAGGGGCATGATCTCGATGCCGGGCAGGCCTCCGCCCTGATGCGCGCCTGGATCGGTGAAGAGCTCGAGCCCGTGCTCACCGGCGCCCTGCTGGCAGGGCTGAGGGCCAAGGGCGCCCGTGGCGGCGAGCTGGCTGCGATGGCCGCCGTGCTCCGGGAGGCGGCCCCGCTGCCGCCTGGCAGGCCCGCGCTGCCGCTGGTCGACACCTGCGGCACCGGCGGCTCCGGCATCGACAGCTTCAACATCTCCACCGCCGTGGCCTTCACCGCCGCCGCCTGCGGGGCGGTGGTGGCCAAGCACGGCAACCGCAGCGCCAGTGGCCGGGTGGGCTCTGCCGATGTGCTCGAGGCCCTGGGTCTCGATCTGTCGGCTCCTCCTGAGCGAGTGCTGGCTGCGCTCGGGCCTGCGGGTGTGACCTTCCTCTTCGCCCCGGGCTGGCATCCGGCCCTGGTGGGGCTGGCGCCGCTGCGGCGCTGCCTCGGGGTGCGCACGGTGTTCAATCAGCTGGGGCCGCTGGTCAATCCCCTGCGGCCGGAGGCCCAGGTGCTGGGGGTGGCCCGCCCCGATCAGCTCGATCCGATGGCCGAAGCGCTGGCACGGCTCGGTCAGGGCCGTGCGGTGGTGGTGCACGGGCACGGCGGGCTCGATGAGGCCACCCTCTGCGGGCCCAGCGAGCTGCGGCTGGTGGAGAAGGGTGAGGTGCGCGCCGACCGGCTCGATCCTCAGGCGCTCGGGCTGGAGCATGCCCCGCTGGAGGCGCTGATCGGTGGCGATCTGGCCGTGAACCGCGCCATCCTCGAGGCGGTGCTGCAGGGCGGCGGCAGCCGCGCCCAGCGGGAGGCGGTGGCTCTCAACACCGCTCTGGTTCTCTGGGCCGCTGATCGGGCGGCCACGCCAGAGGAGGCGCTGCCCCTGGCCCTGGAGGCGCTGGCTGCCGGAACCCCCTGGCAGCGGCTGGAGACGCTGCGGGAAGCCCTGCGGCCCCACCCGGCAGGATGATCGCCGCAGAGTCCTCCATGGCCGATCTGTCGTCCGGACCGGTCCGCCATCCCGTATCCACCGGCTCCTCACGCCCCATGCCCGCCAGCAGCGCTCCGCTGTCTCCCCTGCCCATCACCCACGACCCCACAGGCCGCTCTGAGGCGGCGGGTGGGAACGGGGCGGCGACGACCACCCCGGCGCTGCTGGTGCTCGCCGATGGCCTGGTGCTGCGCGGGCTGGCCTTCGGTGCCCGTGGCACCGCCATCGGCGAGGTGGTCTTCAACACCGGCATGACGGGCTATCAGGAGGTGATGACCGACCCCAGCTATGCCGGCCAGCTGGTGACCTTCACCTACCCGGAGCTCGGCAACACCGGTGTGAACGGGGAGGATCTCGAGGCCGATCGCCCGCACCTGCGCGCCGTGATCGCCCGGCAGCTGGCGCCCCGCCCGAGCAGCTGGCGCTCCCGGCAGGATCTGGAGAGCTGGCTGCGGCAGCACGCCGTGGTGGGCATCCGCGGCATCGATACCCGCGCGCTGGTGCGCCATCTGCGCGAGGGCGGAGCCATCAACGGTGCCGTGAGCAGCGATGGCTCCACACCCGCCGCCCTGCTCGAGCGGGTGCGCAGCGCTCCCTCGATGGATGGCCTCAACCTGGCTGCCGCGGTCAGCACCGCCGAGCCCTACAGCTGGTCGGCCCTCTGCCCTGCCGGGTTCGATGCCCGCCCGCAGCCCGGGCCGGATCGCCCCTACCGCGTGGTGGCGATCGACTTCGGCATCAAGCGGGCGATCCTCGAGCGGCTGGTGGCCCATGGCTGCAGTGTCACCGTGCTGCCGGCCGACGCCAGCCTCGAGCAGGTGCTCGCCCTTCAGCCCGAAGGAGTGTTTCTCTCCAACGGACCCGGCGATCCGGCCGCGGTGCAGGAGGGCATCGCCCTGGCGCGGAGGTTGCTGGAGCAGCCTGATCTGCCGCTGTTCGGCATCTGCCTGGGCCACCAGATCCTCGGTCTCGCCCTCGGTGGTCGCACCTTCAAGCTCGGCTATGGCCATCGCGGCCTCAACCATCCCTGCGGTTCGCCGGGCTCGGTGGAGATCACCAGCCAGAACCACGGGTTCGCGATCGATCCAGACTCCCTCCCCGCGGACCGTGTGACGGTGACCCACCTCAACCTCAACGACCGCACCGTCGCCGCCCTCGCCCTGCGCCATCAGCCGGTGTTCGCGGTGCAGTACCACCCGGAGGCCAGCCCGGGCCCGCATGATGCCGATCATCACTTCGCCCGATTCGTGCAGCTGATGGCCCGGCGCCGCTGAGCACCCGCCGCCCTCCGGTGGGAATCCGTCGCTGCTGATGCAATTCCCGCCGTGCTCCCTACACTTCCGGCCATGGGTTCCGAGAGGCCTGGAACGATCGCCGATCTGCAACGACTCACGGTGTCCCTGCGGGGGGGGTGCGAACGTCAGCAGCAGTGTCTGCTGTTTCGCTTCACCGGCCAGCTGGATGCCTATTCCGACAAGCAGTTCAGCGACTTCATCGCCGAACGCAGCGAGGGTTCGGCCCTCGCTGTGGTGGTGGATCTGAGCCGGATCGATTTCCTTGATTCCTCTGGCCTCGGAGCCCTCGTGCAGTTCGCCAAGGACTGCCAGACCAGCGGCCGCCGCTTTCTGGTGGTGGGCAATGCCCGGGTGGTGCAGACCGTGAAGCTGGTGCGGCTCGAATCCTTCCTTCACCTCCAGCCCGATCTGGAGACTGCGTTTGGCCAGCTCGAAGCCGCCTGACACGGCGACTTCCACCCTCCCCTCCGGGCCCTCCCCCAGCACGGCCTGGCTGCGCTCCATCGCCGCCGCATCGGAGGGGGCTGATCTGGGCCCCCAGCAGCTCGCCTGGCTCGGAGATGCGGTGTGGGAGCTCCACCAGCGCCTGCGTCACTGCCGCAGCCCCGGCCGCAGCGCCGATCTCCACCGCGCCGTGGTCGCGGCCGTGGAAGCCTCCGCCCAGCAGCGAGCGCTCGAGCGGCTGGAGCCCCTGCTCGATCCGCTGGAGCGCGACCAGGTGCGCCGCGGCCGCAACCGTGCCCCGCGCGGTCCGCGCCGGGCGGATCCCGCCACCTATGGGCAGGCCACGGGATTTGAGACGATGCTGGGATGGCTCTTTCTGCGGAACCCACGGCGGCTGGCCGAGCTGCTGGACCATCTCGAGAAGACCGATCCACCTCCCACGTCGCATCACTCCCCATGAGCCAGCCTCCCGACCGGCGCCGCCCAGGCGGTCGTTCTCCCCGCCGCTTCGATGGTCCTGCCGGCCGCAGCGGCAGCCGGCCGGCCCGCCCGGGCGGCCCCCGGCCCGAACGCGACCGGCGCGACGGCGACGAGCGGGGCCGCGGGAGCTGGGAGCCGCGGCCGCGTCGACCCGGTGAGCCCGAACGGCGCAGGGAGGGATCACGCCCCTCCGAGCGCACGCCCTACCAGGAGCGCGAGGGTCGTCCTGCTGCCGGCTGGCGCGATCGGCGTCCCGCCGCACGTCCGGAGGGCCGGGCTGCCTTCCCGCGGCCTCGTCCGGGGGGGCGGCCCTCGGCGCCGCTGCGCGGCGGCGATCGTTTCGCGCCCGCCAGGGCTGTGCGTCACGGCCCGGGATCCCGTGGCGGGTTTGCTCTGCCGCCCGGCGCTCTGCGCCCCGGGAGGCCGCCCGAGGTCGTGGAGGAGCGGAGCGAGGGCGAGTCGTTTGCCACCGCCGCCCCGTCCGACCTGATCTGGGGCCGCCATGCAGCCCAGGCGGCCCTGGAGAGCGGTCGGCCGATCCATCGGGTCTGGTGCACCCCTGAGATGCGCTTCAGCCCCCGTTTCCTGCAGCTGCTGCGCGAGGCGAAGGCCTCAGGAGCCCTGGTTGAGGAGGTCACCTGGGCCCGGCTGGGCCAGATCAGCGGCGGCGCCGTGCATCAGGGGATCGTGATGCAGCCCGCCGCGGCGGAGACCCTGGATCTCGACAGCCTGATCGAGGGCTGCCGCGGCCTGGGCGAGGCTCCGCTACTGCTGGCCGTGGACGGCCTCACCGATCCTCAGAATCTCGGTGCCATCGTGCGCTCCGCCGAGGCCCTCGGAGCCCATGGCCTGGTGCTGCCCCAGCGCCGCAATGCCGGTCTCACCGGCACGGTGGCGAAGGTGGCCGCCGGCGCGCTCGAGCATCTGCCGATCGCACGCGTGGTGAATCTCAACCGTTCGCTCGAGGCGCTCCAGCAGGAGGGCTACCGCGTGATCGGTCTTGCCGGTGAAGGCCATGTGAGCCTCGAGGAGGCTGATCTGGACGGTCCGCTGGTGGTGGTGACCGGCTCGGAGGGCGATGGCCTCTCGCTGCTCACCCGTCGCCACTGCGACCAGCTGGTGAGGATCCCCCTGCGCGGTGCCACCCCGAGCCTCAATGCCTCCGTGGCCACGGCGCTGCTGCTCTACGAGGTGGCGCGGCGCAGCTGGATGAAGGGCCTCTCCGGCTCGGCACCGGCGCCGCGGCTGGTGCGGCCGGCCCTTCCCAGCCGGGTTCTGGAGTCCTCCGCCGCCGAGACCGCGGCTGCAGAAGCCCCCTTTGCCGCCTCTGCGCCGGCGGATCTGGAGGCCGAGGATCTGGAAGCCCTGGATCAGGAGATTCTGGATCAGGCTGCCCCGGATCAGGCTGCCCCGGATCAGGCAGTGGTGGGTCCGCTGGTGCCAGCTGCGGCGGTGCTGGAGCCTGCCTGGGCTGTTCCAGCTGCTCCCGAGGCGGCCGATCACCACCCGGAGACCGCTCTGCCGGTGGTTGCCCCCTGCAGCTCGCCGAGCGACGGCGAATCGGCAGCCGATTTCATCAGCGATATCCGTCTCTGATCCGCGGTCCGGGCCTCCCCATCGCGGGCCGCAGTGGGGGGGCAGGGTTCACAATGGAATCCATCCCAAGCCCCATCCCATGAATCCCCTCCTCTGGCCCGTGCGCAGCGTCGCCAACGGGCTGGGCCTGGCCTGGTGGGCGAGGGTTGAAACCCGCTCCCCGGACGCCATCTACTGGTTCGGTCCCTTCGTGCGGCGTTCCACGCTTGAGGCGGCGCTGGGATCGTTTCTTGACGATCTGCGAGCCGAATCGCCCGCCTCGCTCGATCACACCCTGCTGCGCACGCAGCGGGCCGAGCCCCTCACCGAAACGCCGGATCCCTCCTGAGCTCCGGCTGATAGCGTCGGCCCAGCCGATCATTGGGGTGGATGGGGATCGCCGAGTGGCGGGCGCAGCTGCGCCGGGGTGAGATCTCCGCACGGGAGCTCACCGACCTCCATCTGGAGCGGATCAGCGCGGTGGATCCCACGCTGCATGCCTATCTCGCGGTGACCGCCGAGCGCGCCCGGGCCGATGCCGATCGGGTCGATGCCGCCCGGGCCGCCGGAGACGACCTGCCGCCGCTGGCCGGCATCCCCCTGGCGATCAAGGACAACCTCTGCACGCGCGGCATCCCCACCACCTGCTCCAGCCGGATGCTGGAGACCTTCGTACCGCCCTACGAATCCACGGTCACCGCGCGTCTCTGGGAGGCCGGGGCCGTGCTGCTCGGCAAGACCAATCTCGATGAGTTCGCCATGGGCAGCTCCACCGAGACCTCGGCGTTCGGGCCCAGCCGCAACCCCTGGGATCCGGATCGGGTGCCGGGCGGCAGCTCCGGCGGCAGCGCCGCGGCCGTGGCTGCCGGGGAATGCGTGGCTGCCCTCGGCTCGGATACCGGCGGCTCGATCCGCCAGCCGGCCAGCTTCTGCGGTGTGGTGGGCCTCAAGCCCACCTATGGCCGCGTGAGCCGCTGGGGCCTGGTGGCCTTCGCCAGCTCCCTCGATCAGGTGGGTCCCTTCACCACCAGCGTGGCCGATGCCGCCGAGATCCTGCAGGTGATCGCCGGCGTCGATCCGCGCGATGCCACCTGTCTGCAGGCTCCGGTGCCCGAGTTCAGCGCCGGGCTGGGGCAGTCGGTTCAGGGGCTGCGGGTGGGGCTGATCCGCGAATGCTTCGAGCAGCCTGGTCTCGATCCGGCGGTGAAGGCCTCGGTGCTGGCCGCCGCCGCCTGCCTGGAGCGACTCGGCTGCGAGCTGGTGGACGTGAGCTGCCCCCGCTTCAGCGACGGCATCGCCACCTACTACGTGATCGCTCCCTCGGAGGCCTCGGCCAATCTGGCCCGCTACGACGGGGTGAAATACGGCTACCGCGCCACAGCGCCCGAGGGGTGCGACAGCCTGGCCACCATGACCGCCCGCAGCCGGGCCGAGGGTTTCGGAGCCGAGGTGCAGCGCCGCATCCTGATCGGCACCTATGCCCTCTCGGCCGGCTACGTGGATGCCTACTACCGCAAGGCCCAGCAGGTGCGCACCCTGATCCGCCGCGACTTCGACCGCGCCTTCGAGACGGTGGATGTGCTGCTCAGCCCCACCTCTCCCACCACCGCCTTCCGCTTCGGGGCCCACAGCGAGGATCCGCTGGCGATGTACCTGGCGGATCTGCTCACGATCCCCGCCAATCTGGCCGGCCTGCCGGCGATCAGCCTTCCCTGCGGCTTCGATGCCGACGGGCTGCCGATCGGGCTGCAGCTGATCGCCGGAGTGTTGCAGGAGCCCCGTCTGCTGCAGGTGGCCCATGCCTACGAGCAGGAGGCCTCCGTGATGGCGAGCCGGCCCGCGGCGCCGCTGGTGGCCTGAGCGCCTGCCCTGAGGGGCATGGCGTGGACAGCGGGCCTCCGCTCTGCCGAACACCGGGGCCGACACCAGATGTGGTGGTGAGCCGGGATGCCAGGCCGCGATCACGCTGCCGCTTGCGTCCTCCCCTAGCCTGAGGCTGTTCGGCAGCTGCAGCCCTTGGCCTTCGTTCCGCTCCACAACCACAGCGACTACAGCCTGCTGGATGGCGCCAGCCAGCTGCCGCAGATGGTGGAGCGGGCCGTTGAGCTCGGCATGCCCGCCCTGGCCCTCACCGATCACGGCGTGATGTACGGCGCGATCGAGCTGCTGAAGCTCTGTGCCAAGGCCGGCATCAAGCCGATCATCGGCAACGAGATGTATGTGATCAACGGCTCGATCGAGGATCCGGCTCCGAAGAAGGAGCGCCGCTACCACCTGGTGGTGCTGGCGAAGAATGCGGTGGGCTATCGCAATCTGGTGAAGCTCACCAGCATCAGCCACCTGCGCGGCATGCGCGGCCGCGGCATCTTCGCGCGGGCCTGCATTGACAAGCAGCTGCTGCGCCAGTACAGCGAGGGGCTGATCGTGGCCACCGCCTGCCTGGGCGGCGAGATTCCCCAGGCGATCCTCAAGGGCCGCCCGGATGCGGCGCGCACGATCGCCGCCTGGTACCTGGAGGTGTTCGGCGACGATTTCTATCTGGAGATCCAGGATCACGGCGGCATCGAAGACCGCCTGGTGAATGTGGAGCTGGCCCGCATCGGGGCGGAGCTCGGCATCGAGCTGATCGCCACCAACGATGCTCACTACCTCAGCGTGGGTGATGTGGAAGCCCACGACGCCCTCCTCTGCGTGCTCACCGGCAAGCTGATCAGCGATGAGAAACGCCTGCGCTACACCGGCACCGAGTTCATCCGCAGCGAGGCGGAGATGCTCACCCTGTTCAGCGATCACCTCGATCCCGCTCTGGTGGCCGAGGCGGTGGCCAACACCGCCCGCGTGGCCGACAAGGTGGAGGACTACGACATCCTCGGCCGCTATCAGATGCCGCGCTTCCCGATCCCGGAGGGCCACACCGCCGTGAGCTATCTGGCCGAGGTGGCTCGCGAGGGGCTCTGCGCCCGGCTGGGCCTCGGCGCCGGCGAGGCGATCGAGCCGGCCTACGGCGAACGGCTCGACTTCGAGCTGCAGGTGATGGAGCAGATGGGCTTTCCCACCTACTTCCTGGTGGTGTGGGACTACATCCGCTTCGCCCGTGAGCAGGGTATTCCGGTGGGGCCGGGCCGCGGCTCGGCGGCCGGATCGGTGGTGGCCTGGGCTCTGGGGATCACCAACATCGATCCAGTGCGGCACGGGCTGCTGTTTGAGCGCTTCCTCAACCCGGAACGCAAGTCGATGCCGGATATCGACACCGACTTCTGCATCGAGCGTCGCGGTGAGGTGATCGAGTATGTGACCCAGCGCTATGGCGAAGACAAGGTGGCCCAGATCATCACCTTCAACCGCATGACCTCCAAGGCGGTGCTCAAGGATGTGGCGCGTGTGCTCGACATTCCCTACGGCGAGGCCGATCGGCTCGCCAAGCTGATCCCGGTGGTGCGCGGCAAGCCCGCCAAGCTGAAGGAGATGATCGGCGCCGAATCGCCCACGCCGGAGTTTCGTGAGAAGTATGAATCGGATCCGAAGGTGAAGCACTGGGTGGATCTGGCGATGCGGATTGAAGGCACCAACAAGACCTTCGGCGTGCATGCTGCTGGTGTGGTGATCGCCGCTGATCCGCTCGATGAGCTGGTGCCATTGCAGCGCAACAACGATGGCCAGATGATTACCCAGTACTTCATGGAAGATGTGGAGTCGATGGGATTGCTGAAGATGGATTTCCTCGGCCTCAAGAATCTCACGATGATTCAGAAAACAATCGACCTCGTCGCCCAGAGCAGCGGCGAGAGCATCGATCCCGATGCGCTGCCAGCCGAGGATGCAGGCACTTACGACCTGCTCGCCCGAGGCGATCTCGAAGGCATCTTTCAGCTTGAATCCAGCGGCATGCGCCAGATCGTGCGCGATCTCAAACCCTCCAGCCTGGAAGACATCTCCTCGATCCTGGCCCTGTACAGACCCGGCCCCCTCGATGCCGGCCTGATTCCGAAATTCATCAACCGCAAGCATGGCCGCGAGCGCATCGATGTGGCCCACGCCAAGCTGGAGCCGATCCTGAGCGAGACCTACGGGATCATGGTGTATCAGGAGCAGATCATGAAGATCGCCCAGGATCTCGCCGGCTATTCCCTCGGAGAGGCTGATCTGCTGCGGCGGGCGATGGGCAAGAAGAAGAAGAGTGAGATGGAGAAGCACCAGAGCGTCTTCGTGAAAGGGGCCAGCGATCGCGGGGTGGATCCAGGCGTGGCCGAAGCCCTGTTCGAGCAGATGGTGCTGTTCGCTGAATACTGCTTCAACAAGAGCCATTCCACGGCCTACGGCGCTATCACCTACCAGACGGCCTATCTCAAGGCCCACTGCCCGGTGGCTTACATGGCGGCGCTGCTCACGGTGAATGCCGGAGCCAGCGACAAGGTGCAGCGCTACATCGCCAACTGCGGCGCCATGGGCATCGAGGTGATGCCTCCGGATGTGAATGCCTCCGGCACCGACTTCACCCCCGTGGGCGATCGCATCCTCTTCGGTCTCTCGGCCGTGCGCAACCTCGGCGAGGGAGCCATCCGCGCCCTGATCGACAGCCGTATCACCGAGGGAGCCTACCGATCGCTGGCCGATCTCTGCGATCGCCTGCCCGCCGGCGCCCTCAACCGCCGTGCCCTCGAATCGCTGATCCACTGCGGTGCTCTCGATGCCCTCGAGCCCAGCGCCAACCGTGCCCAGCTGATGGCGGATCTGGATCTGGTGCTCGAATGGGCGTCTTCCCGCGCCCGCGACCGGGCCAGTGGCCAGGGCAATCTGCTCGATCTGCTCGCGGCTGCACCGTCCGCAGCCGATGCGCCCGCCGGGGTGGATCGCTCCAGCGCCCCGAAGGCGGCGCCGGTGCCCGACTATCCGCCCAGCGAGAAGCTGCGGCTGGAGAAGGAGCTGCTCGGCTTCTACATCTCCGATCATCCCCTTCGCCAGCTCTCCAGCCGCGTGAAGCTCATCGCCCCGATCGGCCTGGGCAGCCTCGAGGAGCAGCCCGACAAGGCGAAGCTGAGCGTGGTGGCGATGGTCACCGAGCTGCGGGCGGTGACCACGCGCAAGGGCGACCGCATGGCGGTGCTGCAGCTGGAGGATCTCAGCGGCAGCTGCGAGGCTGTGGTCTTTCCCAAGGCCTACGCGCGTCTTGCCGATCACCTGCTGGTGGATGCGCGGCTGCTGGTGTGGGCCACCGTGGACCGTCGCGATGAGCGGGTGCAGCTGATCCTCGAAGACACGCGCAGCATCGAGGATCTGAAGCTGCTGCTGGTGGAGCTTCCCGCTGATCAGGCCGGCGACATCGCCATCCAGCACCGGCTGCGGGAGTGTCTGCAGCGGCATCGCCCCGGCCAGGATGAGGCCGGTGTGCGGGTGCCGGTGGTGGCCCGGGTGCTGGATGCCCAGAGCAGCCGGTATGTGCGTCTCGGCTCCCAGTTCTGCGTGGCGGACGGGGAATCGGCGCTCCGCACGCTCGAATCGGCGGCGTTCCGGGTGTCGCTGCTGTCGCCGCTCGACCAGCCGCGGCCTGCTGCCGCCTGATCGCAGGGCGGCTCTCAGGCGGCGCCGTCTTCGCGGCTGCCCCGCCGCATCGCCTGAATCGAGGCACGCACCCGGCCGAGATTGAGCCCGATCTGTTCGATGCCGAGCAGGCTGCCCGGCTCCTCCTCCCAGCTGGCGGAAAGAACGCCGTAGCTGAGCCCCACCAGACCCAGCAGGAAGCAGGCGCCCGAGGCGAGCAGGGTGGCGGAGGGCGGAACGTCGAGCAGATGGCGGCTCACCAGCAGATAGCTGCCAACAAACACGGCCATCCCCATCACGGTGGGCACACCGGTGGCCAGGGCGATGCGGCGGGCCATGCGGCTGGCCACCCGATCGGGAATCACCTGGCTGGCGCTGCGCCGGGCCGCACGGCCCGCGGTTCCCTGCCGGGAGTTCCTGCTGCCCGAGCTCTTCTCAGGCTCACCCTTCGGCACGAATGGCCGCCGTTCCCGCTGCGGGACCATCGGTTCGTCAGCCGCGGATGCCAAGCTTCTCGATCAGCGTCGCGTAGCGCTCGCCACTCTGGGCACGCAGATAGCCCAGCAGCCGCTTGCGCCGCCCGATCATCTTGAGCAGGCCCTGGCGGGAGGAGAAGTCGTGGATGTTTTTCTGCAGGTGCCCGCTGAGCTGCTGGATCCGCTCGCTCAGCATCGCCACCTGCACTTCCACCGAACCCGTGTCGGTGGGGTGGGTCTGGTGACCGTTGATCAGTTCCTGCTTCCTGGTGGTGGTGAGCGGCATGGGCGAGCGTGGGCGCCGTACGGTGCAAACCGCCACCTTAACGCCCGGCGCGGCCCAGAACCTGCCTGTTCCCGTCGGGGGCGTCAGCCGCGGGGGCCGGCTCAGGCGGCCGAGCGCGAGAGCCAGCGCAGGCTGTCGCGGATCCAGATCTCCACCGGGGCCTCGGCGGCGAGGCCGGCGGAGGCCACGGCGCGCAGGGCCCGGTGGATCTCCAGCGTTTCGTAACCCAGTGCCTCCAGGGTGCTCGCGAGCTCCTGGCGGCTGTCGCCGGCCGGCAGGGCCAGATCGAGCGCGTCGATCCCGTCGCCGGGCTTCCCATCGCCGGCCCAGGCGCTGTAGCGCTCCTGGAGGCGCTCCCTGAGCTCCACCGCCAGGCGCTCGGCGGTGCGCCGACCCACGCCCGGGGCCTGGCAGAGCCGCCGCAGGTCGGTATCCACCACGGCGCGCACCAGCTCCTGCGGTTCCATCGTTCCCAGCAGCGCCAGCGCCGCCTGCGGCCCCACCCCGCTCACCGCCACCAGATCGCGGAACAGGTCCCGCTCCAGCCGTTCCGCGAAGCCGAACAGCGTCCAGCCGTCGTCGCGGATGCTGTGATGCACATGCAGTTCGATCGCCGTGCCGACGGGTGGCAGGCGCTGCCAGTGCCGCGGGCTGAGCTGCAGTTCGTAGCCCACCCCCTGACAGATCAGCAGCACGCCGTGCCGGCTCGCCTGTTGCCAGGTTTCGGCCAGTCGTCCCCCCAGCCAGCCGATCATGGAATCCCAGCGCACTGCCACCATGCTGCCCGCCCTGCCAAGCCCCGCCACCGCGGCTCCGGCCGCACGCCCCGGTGCGCTGATCCGGCTGGTGGCGCTGCTGCTGGCGCTGCTGCTGCCTCTCACCGCCTGCAGCGGAGGCGGACAGCCGGGCCAGGGGGTGCTGCTCGATGCCCTGGCCCTGCAGATCCAGCTCACCCAGGGATCGATCGCCCAGGCCCTGGAGCTCGATCCACCGGGCCTGCCCCAGGTGAGCCGGGTGCGGGTGGAGGAGCAGAGCCGGGTGTCGATCGGCGAGGCCAGCGGGCTGCGGCTCGCCGGTCGCTTCGACTGGCGTCTGAGCGGCGATCCGATCCGGGTCGACAGCCCCTTCGAGCTCTATCTCCAGCGCGGTGAGCGCAATCAGATCTGGCGCCTCGCCCGCCCCAGCGGCAGCACCCAGGCCGATGGGCGGAGCGTGCAGGAGTGGACCACCTACCCGCTGCCGATCCCGGGAGAGCAAGGGCGGGCCTGAGGGGTCCGGTGATGGTGTGCCCGGCACCACCCCAGGAGCTGCGGTCCCTACCGGCTGTGCGGCTGCCGGGGGCGTGACGCCGCCTGGCTCAGCACCACGCTGGCGACGATCAGCACGGCACCCGCCAGCACGGCAGCCCCGGGGGCTTCGCCGTACAGCAGCCAGCCCCAGAGCGCGGCGAAGGCCACCTGCACCGTGCTGATCGTGGTGGCCCGGGCGGCCGGCAGCCGTACCAGGCCATGGGTGAGGCCGATCTGGCCGAGCTGGGTGAACAGCCCCACCCCCACCAGCCAGCCGAGTTCCGCCGCGGTGGGCAGCACCGGATCGAGCAGCACCAGGGGCAGGCTGACGGGGATCGAGACCAGCGGAAACCAGAGCACGATCACCTGGGGGTGTTCGCTGCGCCCGAGTTCGCGCACGCTCACATAGGCCACGGCGGTGAGCAGGGCGCCGCAGACCGCCGCCGCCACACCGCCGGCTGACAGCGGCGGACCCGCCCAGGATCCCGGTGGATGGGCCACCATCACCACCCCCAGCCAGCCGAGACCCACCGCCAGGGCGAGCAGTCGCCCCGGCCGCTCCCCGAGCCAGCGCCAGGCGAGCAGGGCGGTGACGCTCGGATAGAGGTACTGGATCACCGTGGCGGCCGCCAGGGGGAGGCGCATCAGCCCCTCGTAGACGGCGAACAGGGCCGCGGTACCCACCAGGCCCCGCACGGCCAGCAGTCCCTGCCGCTGCCCCCATGGATCCACACCGGCCCGCCGCACCAGCAGGGCACTGAGCAGCACGCTGAGCAGCGCTCGGGCGAGCACCACCTCCGCCACAGGCAGCCGGCCGTGCAGCTGCTTCACGCAGACGCTCATCAGGCTGAAGCTGAAGGCAGCCGCCACCAGCGCCAGTGTGGCGCCATGCCCCCTCCCCCATCCCTGGTGGGATGGATCAGAATGACGGTCTGGCTGCCGGGTGGGGCCCTGTCCGTTCCTGCGGCCGCCCCCGCCTGCCATCACCACTCCCTCTCCCCGCTGTCTTGAGCGTTCCCCGCCTCCATCCCCGCACGATCGAAGCCGTGAAGGAGCGCGCCGACATCGTCGACGTGGTGGGCGAGCACGTGGTGCTGAAGAAGAAGGGGCGGGAGTTCGTGGGGCTCTGTCCCTTCCACGACGACAAATCCCCGTCGATGACGGTGTCGCCGGCCAAGCAGTTCTACTACTGCTTCTCCTGCGGTGCCGGCGGCAACGCGATCAAGTTTCTGATGGAGCTGCAGCGCGGCAGCTTCACCGATGTGGTGCTCGAGCTGGCCCGTCGCTACCAGCTTCCCGTCGAGACCCTCGATGGCCCGCAGCAGGAGCGCCTGCGCCAGCAGCTCAGCCGCCGCGATCAGCTGCACCGGGTGCTCAGCCTCGCCGCCGGCTGGTTTCAGAGCCAGCTGCGCTCCCCTGGCGGAGCCGAGGCGCTCGCCTACCTGCGGGATGGCCGCCGGCTGAGCGAGGCCACCCTGGAGACCTTCCAGCTCGGCTATGCCCCGGATCGCTGGGATGGGCTGCTGCGCCACCTGCAGCAGGTGGAGGCGATCGAGCCGGAGCTGCTCGCCGCCGCGGGCCTGGTGGTGCCCCGCCGCGGCAGCGACGGGCCGGAGGGAGCGGAGGCGGCCGCCACCGGCTATTACGACCGCTTCCGCCATCGGGTGATCGTGCCGATCCACGACCGCCAGGGCCGGGTGATCGGCTTCGGTGGACGCAGCCTGGATGGCCGCGAGCCGAAGTACCTCAATTCGCCGGAAACGGAGGTGTTTGAAAAGGGCCGGCACCTCTTCGGCCTGCACCGCGCCGCGGATCCGATCCGCCGCGCCGACCGCGCCGTGGTGGTGGAGGGCTACTTCGATGTCATCGCCCTGCACGCCGCCGGCATCACCCATGCGGTGGGTTCGCTCGGCACCGCCCTCAGCAGCCGCCAGATCACCCAGCTCTGCCGCTGCTGCGAGAGCCGCCGCCTGATCCTCAACTTCGACAGCGATGGCGCCGGCGTGCGCGCCGCCCAGCGGGCAATCGGGGAGGTGGAGCAGCTGGCGCTGCAGGGTCAGCTGGAGCTGCGCGTGCTGCACCTGCCGGCCGGCAAGGATCCCGATGAGTATCTGCAGCAGCACGGCGCCGGCGAGTACCTCGGTCTGCTCGATGCCGCCCCTCTCTGGCTCGACTGGCAGATCGAGCAGGTGCTGGCCGGCCGCGATCTCGCCCGCGCCGATCAGTTCCAGCAGGCGGTCACGGCCCTGGTGGAGCTGCTCGGCAAGCTGCCCCAGTCGGCGGTGCGCAGCCACTACCTGCAGCGTGTCGCCGGGCGCCTCTCCGGTGGCCAGGCCCGGCTGACGCTGCAGCTGGAGGACGACCTGCGCCAGCAGGTGAAGGGGCAGCGCTGGCACGGCCGCTCGGCCCGCTGGGAGCAGCCCGGTGAGGCGGGGCTGCGGGAGCGATCCGAGGCGGAGGTGCTGCGGCTCTACCTGCACTGTCCGCGGCTGCGCCCCCTGATCCGCACCGAGCTGCGCCGCCTGGATCTCGAGGATTTCGCCCTGCAGCACCACCGCCAGCTCTGGGCCAGCCTCGGCGAGATCGAGGAGGACAATCTCGGCCTGGGTCGTCTCGAGCGGATCAACCGAGGTCTGGATGCCGGTGAGGATCTGGCCGATCTGGATCTGCCCCGTCTGCTGGCCGACCGGCTGCTGGTGGAGAGCGAGGGAAGCGCGCTGCTCAGCCGCCTCACGCCCCTGCTCGAACCCACCGAGGTCCAGCGCCTGTCGCTGGCCCAGCCGGACCTGCAGCTGCGCGGCGCCACCGCCTCGCTCGAACGCCAGCGCACGCTCAAGCGCTGCCGCCATCTGCTCGATGCCTGGGGCGCCCAGCGGCTGGCCACGCTGGAGCAGTGCATCGCCCAGCTGCTCGGCGAACCATCGGCGACCATCGCCTCACCTCCGCCCGAGGCGCCCACTCCGGCGTCTGCCGCGGCATCCAGCGATGGCCTCTCCGCCCCCCTGCTCGACATGGAGCAGCGGATCGATCAGCTGTTCGCCGCCCTGAACAGCGATGCCCTTCGCTTTCAGGATGCCTATTACAGCGAGCGCCGCTATCTCGATGCTCTCGATCAGCGCCGTCGCGTGGCCTTCAGCGAGGCCGTGAACCAGCCCGCCGCCTGATCCCATCGCCTCCGTCCCGCCAGCAGGCGCGCCGTCCGTCGCCTGCCGCTCTTCCCCGGGGCCCGTCGCTGCCGGCTCCGGCTCTCCGCTGCTCCCCCTTCCCCTACGACGCGGCTGAATCTCCATACGGTGAAACCAGTGCCGCAGCTCCCTGATGACCGTCGTGCCGCCGGCACCGCTGCCCATCGATGAGGACCTGCGCCTGCGCGACCTGGAGCGCCATGCCGCCATCGGACTGAGCAGTGATCCCCACTTCGAGAGGCTCGTGGATCTCACCGCCTCGCTGTTCGGCGCACCGATGGTGGCGATCTCGCTCGTGGATGCGGAACGCCAGTGGTTCCTGGCCTCCCGCGGTCTCGGCGGGCTGTGCGAGACCCCCCGCAGCGCGGCCTTCTGCGCCCACACGATCGCCGCCGACACGGTGCTGGTGGTGGCCTACGCCAGCCTCGATGAGCGCTTCCGCGCCAACCCGCTGGTGCTCGGGCCACCCGGCATCCGCTTCTATGCCGGCGCACCGCTGCGCAGCACCGACGGCCACAACCTCGGCACCCTCTGCCTGCTCGACACCCGGCCGCGCCCGCCGCTCGATCCCCTGCAGCGCCAGCAGCTGCAGTGGCTGGCCGATCTGGTGATGCGCGAGCTCGATCTGCGCCGTCAGATGCTGCGCTGTCCGGTCACCGGCCTGCCGATCCGCCGCGCCTTCCTGGCGATCGGGGAGCGCGAATGCCTGCGTGCCCGTGCCGATCGGCTGCCGCTGGCGCTGCTCTGCTTCGACATCGACAACTTCCGCCGCATCAACAACCGCTGGGGTCACCGCGCCGGTGACGGCGTTCTGTTTGATTTCGCCAATCTCGTGCGCAGCTTCATGCGCGAGCAGGACTACTCCGGTCGCCTCGGTGACGGCGAGTTCGGCCTGCTGCTGATCGATACCCCCTCGCAGCAGGCGCTGGCGCTTGCGGAGGGGCTGCGCACCGCCACGGCGCGGATGCCGGGCGTGCACTCCCACTCCGATGTGAAGCTGCACATCAGCGGTGGTCTCACCGCCCTGGCTCCCGCCGATCACGGCTTCGAGGATCTGCTGCAGCGCGCCGACCGGGCCCTGCAGCTGGCCAAGGGCAATGGCCGCGACCAGATCGCCTGCCTGCTGGAGGGCACCTAGGCCCGCGCCAGCGGGATGTCGGCCAGGCGGGTGGTGGCGGCAGCCGAGAGATGGCCGCGCCGCATCCGCCAGGGAGGGGCCAGCCCGCAGGCGGCCCAGCCCACCGTGCCGCTGCCGTAGCGCCGGTTGAGCGCATCGATGGCGGCCATCAGGGCCTCGCGGCGCTCCTGCTGCTCCGGGGTCTGGGGCACCAGCAGGTGATGCTGCAGCAGGCTTTCCGGGGTGAGGTCGTGCAGGAGCACCCCCGCCTTGCGCAGCGGCTTGAGAGGGCGGAACAGCCCGTCGGCCAGGGGCAGGGCGGCGGCCAGCAGCACGGCGGTGTCGTTGCTGGGCAGCGCCAGGGTGGCGGTGGCGCTGTTGGCGTAGAAGCTGGTGCCGTCGAAGGGGCTGCTGCGCACGAACACGGTGAGGCCGCCGGCCCGCTGGCCCTGGCGCCGCAGCTTCTCGGCGGCGCGGCAGAGGTAGGTGGCCACCGCCTGGCGCAGGGCCTCCGCCGTGCTGACCGGTGTGCTGAAGCTGCGGCTCACGCAGGTCTCGCGTTTCGCTGCCGCCTCGCTGCTCAGGGGCAGGCAGCGGTGGCCCCGCAGCTCCTGCTGCAGCCGCACGCCCACCACCCCGCAGCGGCGCCGCAGCTCTCCCTCCGGCATGTCGCGCAGGGCCCGGGCATCG
>Ga0172376_10003247_pt1 | contig 19404 bp, 17 predicted proteins | sample Lak35m_FD_121114 | JGI IMG/M metagenome (GOLD analysis project Ga0172376, IMG submission 121114) | Freshwater microbial communities from Kabuno Bay, South-Kivu, Congo - kab_092012_35m | ecosystem: Environmental > Aquatic > Freshwater > Lake | place: Democratic Republic of the Congo: South-Kivu... | reverse complement strand
TGCGGTGTTTCTGGCTGCTTATGGCTGGCAAGCGCTGGCTCGTGCCCGACGCCCCGGCCAGTTGCAGGCCAACGCGTCCGGTGCCGGTTTGCCGCTGGCGGGCGCGCTGGCGCAGGCGGCCGCTTTCACGCTGCTGAACCCGCATGTGTATCTGGACACCGTCTTGCTGATGGGCAGCATCGGCGCGCAACAACCCCGGGGCTTGCAAGCGTGGTTTGTGGTGGGTGCCAGTGGCGCCAGCCTACTCTGGTTTACCGGTTTGGGTTTTGGCGCGCGCTGGCTGGCCCCGTGGTTTGCCTGGCCGCGCGCCTGGCAAAATACTGGACGGCCTGATCGGTGTGACCATGGGGGTGCTGGCACTGCTGCTGGTCAGGCATGCGCTGACCCTATAAAATCTTTACAATTCGGCGATTTAATCGTGGATTTGTAAGCTTTTATGATCCCTAGAACCGCCGCCCATCTGCTCGAAGAAGTCCGCAAAGGCTACCCGGTCATCACCCTGACCGGGCCCCGCCAGTCTGGCAAAACCACGTTGGCGCGTGCGGTGTTTGCGGACAAACCGTACGTGTCGCTGGAGACCCCCGAGGAACGCGAATTTGCGCAGACCGACCCGCGAGGCTTTCTGGCGCGCTGGCCCAAGGGGGCCGTCATTGACGAAGTCCAGCACGTGCCCGCGCTCCTGTCATGGATCCAGTCCGACGTGGACACGGTGGGGGAAATGGGGCGCTACGTGCTGACCGGATCGCAGAACTTCACCCTCATGGCCCATATCACGCAGAGCCTGGCCGGGCGATCGGCCTTGGTGCAGTTATTGCCACTGTCGGTAGCCGAACTGGCCGGCAGCGCCCAACTGCCCGACGATCTGGACGCCATGCTGCTGCGCGGCGGTTACCCGGCGCTGTATGCACGCGCGCTCAACCCGACGCGCTGGCTGGGCGACTACACCATGTCTTATCTGGAACGCGACGTGCGCCAGATCAGCCAGGTGCAAGACTTGACCAGCTTTCAGCGTTTTTTGCGCCTGTGCGCCGGGCGCACCGGACAGCTGCTGAACCTGTCCAGTCTGGCGCAAGACGCCGGCATTGCGCAAAGCACGGCACGCGCCTGGCTGTCGGTGCTGCAGGCCAGCTACATCGTTTTCCTGCTTCCGCCGCACCACCGCAATCTGGGCAAACGCGTCGTCAAGATGCCCAAGCTCTACTTTGTGGACGCCGCACTGGCGGCTTCGCTGATGGGCATCCAGACGCGTGCGCAGTTGGCGATTCATCCCTTGCGCGGTGCGCTATTCGAGACGCTGATCGTGAGCGAATTTCTGAAATCGCGCTTTCATCAGGGGTGGCCGTCCAACCTTTACTTCTGGCGCGACAACGTCGGCCTGGAAGTGGACCTGCTGCTGGAAGAACCCGAAGGCTTGCAGCCGATCGAAATCAAGTCGTCGGCCACTGTGACCGACGCCCTGTTCAAAAGTCTGCGCAAGTGGCTGGCGGTGGCGGGCGACGCCGTTGTGCGGCCACGACTGGTGTGCGCCGCAGAGCAGAGCTACCAGCGCAGCGGGATCGACGTGCGGCGCTGGCAAGAGGCCACCGATACGGCACCAGCGCCCAGCAACCGCGATTGAACCATGGGCTGCGCTCAAGACGCAGCGGCTCAACTCACCCAGATCGCCCGGAAGTCGTTGACGTTGGTCAGCGTCGGGCCGGTGATGACCGAATCGCCCAAGCGCTGAAAGAAGGTGTGCGCGTCGTTGCGGTCCAGAAACTGACGCGGGTTCATGCCTTGCGCCCAGGCACGCGTGAGCGAATCGGGCGTGAGGATGGCGCCGGCGATTTCTTCGATGCCATCCACGCCATCGGTATCACCCGCCAGCGCGTACACGCCCGGGGTGTCGGCCAGCGCGCACGCCAGCGCCAGCAAAAATTCCACATTGCGCCCACCCCGGCCGCCGCTGTTGCGCAGCGTGACCGTGGTTTCGCCACCGGAAAGCAGCACGCACGGCCGCGCAAACGGTTGGCCGCGCTGCACCACCTGGCGCGTGATACCAGCCAGCGCCTTGGCCACGTCGCGCGCTTCGCCTTCCAGACTGTCGCCCAGAATGTAGGGCGTAACGCCCGCGCTGCGCGCCACGGCGGCGGCGGCCTCCAGCGCCATCTGCGGCGCAGTGACCATGCGCGCGCTGCTGCGGGCCAGGCGCGCATCGCCCGGCTTGACGGTTTCGCCGGTGCCGCCTTCCAGCAACGCCCGCGCCGCCGCGGGCAAGTCGATCTGGTAACGCGCCACGATGGCCAGCGCGTCAGCGCAGGTGGTGGCGTCGGCCACCGTGGGGCCGGAGGCAATGTCCATCGGCGCGTCGCCCGGCACGTCGGAGATCAGCAAGGTCAGCAGCTGCGCCGGGGCACAGGCCGCGCCCAGACGCCCGCCCTTGATGGCCGACAGATGACGGCGCACGCAGTTCATCTCACTGATGGTGGCACCGCTGGCCAGCAAATCCTTGTTGACTTTTTGCTTGTCAGCCAAGGTCAGACCTGTGCCGGGTGCTACTAAAAGTGAAGAGCCCCCGCCGGAGATCAAGGCGATGACCCGATCGTCTGCCGTCAAGCCCTGCACGGTGTTCAAGATGCGCTGCGTGGCCGCCAGCCCGGCGGCGTCGGGCACCGGGTGCGCCGCCCGCACGATCTGGATATGCCGGCACGGCACGTCATAGCCGTAGCGCGTGACCACCACACCCTCCAGCGGGCGGTCGTGCCGCGCCGTCCACAAGTCTTCAAAAGCCTGCGCCATCGCTGCCGACGCCTTGCCCGCGCCGATGACCACCGTGCGGCCCTTGGGCGGCTGCGGCAGGTGCGCGCCCAGGCACAAGGCGGGCTGCGCGGCGGCCACGGCCGCGTCGAACATCTGGCGCAGCAGGGCGCGGGGGTTGGTGGACGTGGGTTGGGTCGGTGTCATTGGGGGGGCTGATCGAGTTACGGCAGGATTTCCGTGTTTATACGTCCATCGCGCCTTGGCCTGACCTGCGCTACGGCGAACTCCGTGAAGGCTGAATGAGCCAGTACGGAACCGGTGGTTTGGCGTCGCTTACCCAGCGCTGGCCACCTCATGGTGCCCCATCAGCTCCAGCGCGCGCACCAGCGCCGAATGGTCCAGATCCGCCATGCCATTGGCTGCGCACACCTGCATCAGCTGCGCCGCACCGGCGGTTTGCGGCAGCGCCAGGCCCAGCTCGCGCGCGCCCTGCATCGCCAGCCCCAGGTCTTTCTGGTGCAGCTTGATGCGAAAGCCGGGGTCGAAGGTGCGCTTGATCATGCGCTCCCCATGCACTTCGAGAATGCGGCTCGACGCAAAGCCGCCCATCAACGCCGCGCGCACCTTGGACGGGTCAGCGCCGGCCTTGCTGGCAAACAGCAGCGCCTCGCCCACGGCGGCGATGTTCAGCGCCACGATGATCTGGTTGGCCACCTTGCAGGTCTGGCCGTCGCCGTTGCCGCCCACCAGCGTGATGTTCTTGCCCATCCGCTCAAACAGCGGTTTGACGCGGTCAAACGCCGCTTGCGCGCCGCCCACCATGATGGTCAGGCTGGCCGCTTTGGCGCCCACCTCGCCGCCGGAGACCGGCGCGTCCAGGTAGTCGCAGCCCAGCGCGTTGATTTTTTGCGCAAAGACTTTGGTGTCGATGGGCGAGATGCTGCTCATGTCCACTACCGTTTTACCGGCACTCAAGCCTGCGGCCACGCCTTGGTTGCCAAACAGCACGGTGGCCACGTCTGGGGTGTCGGGCAGCATCAGGAAGATGACGTCGGCTTGCTTCGCTACTTCTTGCGCGTTGGCGCAGGCCACCGCACCGGCGTCAACCAGCGCAGCGGGCACCGTGCCACGCGTGTTGGCGTACACGGTATGGCCCGCAGCCAGCAGGTGCCCCGCCATCGGGGTACCCATGATGCCCAAGCCGATAAATCCAATCTTGCTCATACTTACTGCTCCAGTTCAGTTGACGATTCAATAGGGCGTGGGTTCACGCCAGGTACTTGTCGCGCAGTGCCTGCGTGCCGGTGCGAAACACGCCCAGGTCGCTGCCCACCGCGACAAAGGTGGCACCCATGGCCAGATAGCGGCGCGCTTCGGCCTCCACCGGCGCCAGAATGCCGCTGGGTTTGCCCGCCGCCTTGGCCGCCGCAAACACGCGGGCGATGGCAGCTTGCACCTCTGGGTGGTTGGCGTTGCCTAGATGGCCCAGACCAGCGGCCAGGTCGGAAGGGCCGACAAACAGGCAATCGATGCCTTCCACCGCCGCAATCTCCGGTGCGGCGTTCACCGCCGTGGCGCTTTCAATTTGCACCACCACGCACATCTGGTCATTGGCGCCCTGAAAGTAGTCCGGCACGGTTCCGTAGCGGTTGCTGCGTTGCGAAACGCTCACCCCGCGGATGCCCTGCGGCGGGTAGCGGGTAGCGGCCACGGCCTGGCGCGCTTCATCGGCGTTTTGCACAAAGGGAACGAGAAAGTTGTAGAACCCGGCATCGAGCAAGCGCTTGATTTCCACCGGGTTGTTCCACGACGGTCGCACCACCGGCGCGCTGACGCTGTCTTTGAGCGCCATCAGCTGCGGGATGTAGGTGCCCATGTCGTTGGGGGAGTGTTCGCCGTCGATCAGGATCCAGTCAAAGCCGGCCACGCCCAGCACTTCGGTGGTGATCGGGCTGGCCAGCGACGACCAGCAACCGATCAGGGTTTTGCCCGCCAGCAGGTCGCGCTTGAAGCGGTTGGGAAAGGCTTGATAGGGGCTTGTGTGGTTCATGGCAGCAGGGGTTAAAAGGTTGTGGGGTGTTGGCACGGGCGGCGCGACCAGCGTCGGCATCAGGTCACCGGGGCCGGGTTGAACAGCACCAGCGCGTTGTGCAATTGCCAGTGTTCGGCCCAAGTCTTCTTGCGGCCGCTGGCCACTTCCAGAAGCAGGTGAAACAGCTCCCAACCCACGTCTTCGATGCTGGCGCTGCCGTCGGCAATACGCCCGGCGTTCACGTCCATCAGGTCATGCCAGCGCCGCGCCAGATCACTGCGGGTGGCGACCTTGATTACCGGGCAGGCGGCCAGACCGTAGGGTGTGCCGCGCCCGGTGGTGAAGACGTGCAGGTTCATGCCGGCGGCCAGTTGCAGCGTGCCGCAAATGAAGTCGCTGGCGGGGGTGGCGGCATACACCAGGCCGTGGTGGATGCCCTGGCCACGCAGGCTCTCGCCGGGGGGCAACACGGCGCTGATGGGCGCACTGCCGCTTTTGACGATGGAGCCCATGGCTTTTTCGACGATGTTGGACAAGCCACCTTGTTTGTTGCCGGGCGTGGTGTTGGCGCTGCGGTCCACCTGGCCTTGCGCCAGGTACGCGTCGTACCAAGCCATCTCACGCACCAGGGCGCGCGCCACCTCCGGGCTGCTGGCGCGCGCGGTGAGCTGGTCGATGCCGTCGCGCACCTCGGTCACTTCAGAAAACATCACGGTGGCCCCGGCGCGCACCAGCAAGTCGGTGCAAAAGCCCACCGCCGGGTTGGCCGTCACGCCACTGAACGCATCGCTGCCGCCGCACTGCACGCCCACTACCAGCGCGCTGGCCGGCACGGTTTCGCGCCGGCGGGCGTTGAGGCGTTGGAGATGCGTTTCAGCCGATTTCACGATCGAGTCGATCATCGACATAAAGCCGACGTGTTGCTCGGCCTGCAAGCACACCACGTCCAGCGCTGCATCACTGGCCACCATGGCAATACTGCGCTCGGGCAACAAGCGCTGCGGCTGCAACTTTTCGCAGCCCAGGCTGACCACCATGACCTCGCCGCCAAAGTTGGGGTTCTGGCTGAGGTGGCGCAGCGTGCGAATGGGGATGGCGGCGTCGGGCGCGTCAATGGCTACACCGCAGCCGTAGGTGTGCTCCAGCGCCACCACGTCGTCCACGTTCGGGTACTGGGGCAGCAGCTCGGCCTTGATGCGCCGCACGGCCACGTCCAGCACGCCGGCCACGCATTGCACGGTGGTGGTGATGGCCAGAATGTTGCGTGTGCCGACGCTGCCGTCGGCGTTGCGATAGCCCTCAAAGGTGTAGCCCTCCAAGGGCGGCAGGGGCGGCGCGGCGCGTGTGGCCAGCGGCAAGGCGTCAAGCGTACGCGCCGGGGGCATCTGCAACACCGACTCGTTGACCCAACTGCCTGCGGGCAAGTCTTGGGTTGTGGTGCCGATGGTGACGTTGTAACGGCGCACGGCGCTGCCCTGCGGCAAATCCACCAGTGCCACCTTGTGGCCTTGCGGCACGGCCTGGCGCAGACGCAGGCCGCTGTCGAAGGTGGCTCCCGCAGACAGGCCACCGTCGTTGGCCACGATGGCCACGTTGTCCTGCGGGTGCATCAAAATGTAGAGCGGCTTGATCATGCTTTTCAAAGATGGCAGCTACTTTGATTTAGAACCTGGGTTTGATCTGTTGCCAGTCCGGCCGGAAACGCTGCATCTGCGCCACGTCGTTGCGGGTGCGGATACGGCAGCGCTTGAAGGCTTCGTGCAGCTTGGCCAGTTGGTCATGGTCCAGCGCCACACCCAGGCCGGGCTGGTCGGTCAGGTGCACACAGCCACCCACGATGGGCACGCGCCCGCCCACCAGCACTTCGTCTTGCTGCCACGGGTAATGCGTGTCGCAGGCGTAGCTGAGGTGGTGCACCGAGGCGGCCAGATGCGTCATGGCCATCAGGCTGATGCCAAGGTGCGAGTTGGAGTGCATCGACAGCCCCAAGCCAAAAGTCTGGCAAGTGCGTGCCAGCGCCTGCGTGGCACGCAAGCCGCCCCAGAAGTGGTGGTCTGACAGCAAGATTTGCACCGAATTGAGCTCAATGGCGCGCTTGAGCTCGGCCCAGTTGGTGACGACCATGTTGGTGGCCAACGGCAAGTTGGTTGCGCGGTGCAATTCGGCCATGCCTTCCAGCGTGGGCGTGGGGTCTTCGTAGTATTCCAGCACGCCGTCGAGCTTGTCTGCCACGCGCAAGCTGGTGGCCAGCGACCAGTTGCTGTTGGGGTCGATGCGCAACTGGTGCTGCGGGAAGGCTTGGCGCAGCGCCAGCACGGCATCGGCCTCTTCGAGCGGGTCAAACACCCCGGCTTTGAGCTTGATGCTTTCAAAGCCGTATTGGTCGATCATCTGGCGCGCCTGCTTGACGATCTGCTGAGCGTTGACCGCTTCACCATACACGTCGGGCGCGTATTCGGGGTCGACCGAGGCATCCCATTTGTAAAACAGGTAGGCCGAGTACGGCACTTTGTCGCGCACCGCGCCGCCCAGCAGTTCTACCAGCGGAATGCCGAGGGTGCGCGCTTGCAAATCCATAAACGCTACTTCAAAGGCCGAGAACGCGCTGGTGACAAGGTTGCTGGCAAGTGACCCGGGGGCGAGTTCCATCTCCACATGGCTGGTGCTGGTTTTCGGGGCCAGCGCGGCCACGCGGGCCAGCATGCCGTTCACGTCAAACGCCGACAAGCCCACCAGCGTGGGCGCGCTGCGCGTGAGCAGGTCCAGCACTGGCGCGTCGCCATAGGTTTCGCCCAGGCCGACCAGGCCGTTGGCACCTTCGACTTCAATGATGGAGCGCAGGCCAAACGGCTCGTGCACACCGGCGGCGTTGAGCAAGGCCGGGTCTTTGACCGCAATAGGGGTGACGCGAACGGCGGTGATTTTCATGAGGGATTACTTCAGCAACAGGCCGGGCAACCAAAGCGACAGCGCCGGAACATAAGTTACCGCCATCAACACCAGCACAAGTGCCGCAAAAAATGGAAGCAGCGCTTTGACCACACGCTCAATGGGCAACTTGGCCACCGCCGCACCGACAAACAACACGCCTCCGACGGGCGGGGTGATCAGGCCCATGCCCAGATTCACCATCATGATCATGCCGAAATGCACCGGGTCCACCCCCAGACTGGTGACCACCGGCAGCAAAATTGGCGTCATGATCAGAATCAGCGGGGCCATGTCCATCAAGGTGCCCAGCAACAGCAGCAGCACGTTGATCATCAACAGCACCACCAGTTTGTCGTTGGAGACGCTGGTGAACAGGCTGGTGATCTGCTGCGGAATCTGCATCAGCGTCATGACGTAACCGAAGCTGGCGGCAAAGCCGATCAGGATCATCACGATGGCCAACGTTTTCACCGTACGGTGCACCAGCTTGGGTAGTTCTTTCCACTTGTAATCGCGGTAGATAAACATGGTGACAAAAAAAGCCCAGATCACCGCAACGGAGGCCGACTCGGTCGCGGTAAATACGCCACTGAGAATGCCGCCCAAAATGATCACCATGGTCATCAGCCCCCACAGTGCATCGACACAAATCTTCAGCGCTTCTTTTATCGGAATGCTGCGGCCCTTGGGAAAGTTGCGCTTGCGGGCCGTGTACAGGCACATGATGGTCAACGTCAGCCCCAGCAGCAGACCGGGCAGCACACCAGCCAGAAACAGCGCCGCAATCGACACCGATCCACCCGCCGCCAGTGAATAAATGACGGCGTTGTGGCTGGGCGGAATCAAAATCGCCTGCACCGAGCCACTCACCGTGACCGCCGTGGCAAAGTCACGCGGGTAGCCTTTGCGCTCCATCTCGGGGATCAGCACCGAGCCGATGGAGGCGGTGTCGGCCATGGAGGAACCAGAAATCGCGCCGAAAAAGGTCGAGGCCAGAATGTTCACCAAGGACAGGCCGCCGCGCACAAAGCCCACCAGCACCTCGGCAAAGGCCACCAACCGGTGCGACATGCCGCCTTCGGCCATGATGGCCCCGGCCAGCACAAAAAACGGAATCGCCAGCAGCGAGAACTTGTTCACGCCACCGGCAATGGCGATCATGATGGCATCCAGTGGCATCTCGATCCACCAGGCCCCAATCAAAGCCGACAAACCCATGGCGTAAGCCACCGGCATGCCGACAATGATCAAGAACAAAAACGATCCGAGCAATACAAAAGCGTCCATCAGGCGGCCTCGGCTTTCACGTGGTCGTAGGTCACCACCGCGCGCTGGCCCTGATGCCCCAGAAAGATGTGTTCCAGAACAAACAACGCGGTGGTCAGCCCCCCCAGGGGCACGGGCAAATAAGTCGCCCCCACCGGCAACCAGGGCAACTGGCCCACACTTTGACCCCAGGTTTCCAGGCACAGCTTGCTGCCATACAGGGTGACGAAGACGGCCACGCTCAGCATCAACACATCAATCAAGCGCGCCAGCTCCCGCTGCACCGGCTTGGGCAAGCGCTCGGTCACCATGGCCACGGCAATATGTGCGCCGGCGCGGTACGCCGCCGAAGCCCCGAAGAAGGTGAACACCACCATCAGCACAATGGCGATCGGTTCGGGCCATTGCGAGCCCGTGCCCAGCACATAACGGGCAAAAATGCCCCAGGGGATGATGAGCGACATGGCAATGATCGACAGCCCGGAAGTCCAGATGCAGACGAGATACAGGCGATCGCTGGCGCGCAAGAGTGTGTGTTTCATGATGGTGCCCGTTGGTGGCCAGGGCCTGACAGCGCAAGGTCAGGCCCCAAGGAGGCGGCGACTCAATGCGTGGCGTCGATACGCTTCATCAAATCCGCAAACTGGCTGCCGTACTTGGCGCGCACCGGGGCGGTGGCGTCATAGAACAACTTTTGATCGACGTTGACAAACTCGATGCCAGCGGCCTTGAGTTTGGCGGTGTAGTCGGCCACACTCTTGTCCCAGAGGCTGCGTTGTTCCATCTGGGCAGCACGGGCTTCTTTCTTCACCAACGCCTTGTCAGCATCGGACAGCTTGTCCCAGGCCACTTTGGACATCACCAGAATTTCAGGAATGATCAGGTGGTGGGTTTGCGCGTAGTACTTGGTGCCAGCGTTGTAGTGGTTGCTGGTGAAGAAGCTGGGCGGGTTGTTTTCGGCCCCGTCAATGACGCCGGTTTGCAAGGCGCTGAACACTTCGCCGTAGGCCATGGAAATGCCGTTGCCGCCCATGGCGTTCATGGTATCCACGAACAGCGGGTTGCCCATCATGCGCACCTTGACGCCTTTGAGGTCGGCCGGAGTGGTGACTTTCTTCTTGGTGTAGAGGCTGCGCGAGCCGCCATCCATCCAGCCCAAGCCGATCAACCGCGCCGGGCTGGCGGAGACCTTGTCGAGCAGTTCAGCACCGATCGGACCGTCAATCACGGCGCGCATGTGGGCGATGTCGCGGAACACAAACGGCATGTTGAACACGTTCACATCCGGCACCACCGGGCCAATCACCCCCAGCGAGATACGAACGATCTGAATGGCGCCAATCTGCGCCTGTTCCACTGCTTCTTTTTCCTGACCCAGCACCGCACCGGGATACATCTTGATGCTGATGCGCCCGTTGGTGGCGCTCTCCAGCCGTTTGCCCATGTTCTCGACCGCCACCACGGTGGGGTAGCCCGCCGGGTGGGTGTCGGTGGCTTTGAGCACGAGACTCTGGGCGCTGGCGGTAAAGCTGGCCGACAGCGTGACGGCGGCCACGGCGGCGGCAAGAAAGGTTCTGCGAATGGTCATGGTTATCTCCTTAATGGACCGGGTTGAAGAACGACTAACAGGAAAGGGCAGCGGAAAACTCTGGCTCTGGCAGACCACACACACCGGGGTGCAGGGCAAACACGCCTCCGGCCAGCGGCTGGTCTGACAGATCACACCCCTCAGGCCGAATCGAGGTGACGTACAGGGTGTCCAAGCGGGCGCCGCCAAAGGCGCACATGGCGGGCTTCTTGACCGGGACAGCCACCGACCGGTCAAGCTGGCCCTGCGGTGTAAAGCGGTGCACCAGCCCGGCGTCGTTGGCGCAAATCCAGTAGCACCCGTCCGCATCGACGGCCGCGCCGTCGGGTCGCCCCGGATAGTTGTTCATATCGACAAACACGCGGCGGCGGCTGGGGGTTCCGGTGTGTGGGTCGTAGTCAAAAGCCCAGATCAGTTGCACAGAGGGATGCGAATCGGACAGGTACATGGTGCATCCATCCGGGCTGAAGGCCATGCCGTTGGGCGTTTTGAAACCCTGCAGTAAGGGCATCAGCTCATGCTTGCCAACATTGGTTTTCTGGTAGCTGTAGATACTGCCTTCACCGGCACTTGCACCCATTTGCATCAGCATGGTGCCTGCCAGAAACCGGCCTTGTCGATCACACCGCCCATCGTTAAAGCGCATTCCGGGCTTGGGGTGGCTGACCGAGGCCAGACGGTTGAAGCTGACGTGGCCGTCGTCACAGGCCTGCAACGCAAACACGCCGCTTTCTGCCCCAGCCAGCCATTGCCCCCCCGCTACGGGAGCGATACAGCCTAGCATTTCTGGTGCCTGCCACTGGCGATGGGTCTGCGTGGCGGGGCTCCACCGGTGCAAGGTCCGCACCGGAATATCCACCCAATACAAGGCCTGTTCCGATGCGCGCCAGACCGGGCTTTCGCCTACGGTGTTACGCACGTCCAGCACCAGTTCAGCGGCTTGCATGGGGGCCTGTGCCATCAGTAGCCGAAGGGACCGGAGGTCACAAAGGCCCCCCCCTGAAACTGCGCCTGCAGCTGCGTCAGATCGGGTGCCGGGGCGCGAGCGTAGACCGTTTCCCGAAACGGATCGGAGCTGTCTTGGGGCACATAGCCGACATGCTTGGCACAGCGGTTGTCCCACCAGGTGACGGCGTTGTCCGACACGCCAAAAATGATGCTGTGCCCCAGCACGGGCGTGGTCAGGCAGGCTGTGATCAAACGATGGAGATCGTCATAGCTCAGCCAGGTGGCCAGCATGCGCCGATCGCGCGGCTCCGGGAACGACGAACCAATGCGCACGCACGCCGTCTCAATCCCATAGCGGTCGAAGTAGTAGCGTGACAGGTCTTCGCCGAAAGCCTTGCTCACACCGTACATGCTGTCCGGCCGTGGGGGCACACTGGCATCGATGGTTTCACTTTGACGATAAAAACCGGTGACATGGTTGGAGCTGGCAAAGATGATGCGCTTGACCCCATGCAGTCGCGCAGCCTCATAAAGGTTGTAAACACCCAGAATGTTGGCCTGCAAGATGGGGCCAAACGGCCCGTCCACCGACACCCCACCCAGGTGAACGATGGCGCTGACCCCTTGCACCATGGCGTTGACCGCGCTGGCGTCAGCCAAATCAGCCAACACGATTTCTTCGTGCTCGGCAGCCGGACCGATGTCGATGCGATCCGACAACCGCAGCACCTCGCAATTGGCCTTGAGGCGCTGACGCAATGCCTGGCCCAAGCCACCGGCAGCGCCGGTCAACAACAATTTGGGGTGCAGCTTCAAGGTCATGGTTTCACTCTTTTCACACGTTCGGTCAGGGCACTGGACAATTTCAATTTCGCGCCTTACATTCGGTCACCGCTTTGCTTGTCAGTCATAGGTTGTCGGACAACATGCGCATTTTGTTTACCTCTTCTGATCGAGTCAAGCCTTTTTATATGGAATCATGGAAAACCCCTAGTACTCAGTCATCGCGACCACGACGCCCCCGTGGACTGGTGCAAGGCATCGTGGACGATCTGAGCGAGCAGATCACCACCGGCCGCATCAAGCCCGGTGACAAACTGCCCACCGAATCCGAAATCATGGGCCGTTTTGATGTGAGTCGCACCGTGGTTCGCGAAGCCCTGTCGCGCCTGCAAGCCTCGCGCCTGGTGGAAACACGCCACGGCATCGGCACTTTTGCGCTGGCCGTGCCCGATACCAGCAACTTCCGGATTGCACCCGAAGATTTCTCCACGCTGGCCGACGTGATCTCGCTGCTGGAGCTGCGCATCAGCCTGGAAACCGAAGCCGCCGGATTGGCCGCGCAACGCAGAAATGAGAGCAATATTACCAATATGGACAATGCGTTGAAGGCATTTCTGGATGCGGTGGCGCACGACTCGGACGCCTTGCCGTCCGACTTTGAATTCCACATGGAAGTGGCCCGCGCCACAGGCAACCGGCACTTTGCCGATCTGATGAGCTACTTGGGCACGATGATCATCCCGCGCGCACGCGTCAACACGCCCTCCAGTGCGCCCGAAGGGCGGTTGACTTACTTGCAGCGCCTGCACGGCGAACACGAGAGCATCTTCAACGCCATCAAAGGCCAGGACTCCGACGCCGCGCGCGCTGCCATGCGCACGCACTTAAGCAACAGCCGCGAACGGCTGCGCCGGGCGCAACTGAGCCAGTCCTGAGCCAGCGCCCGCAGGCACGATGGCTGGCCCGGATTCATGGAAATCCCGCTTGTCAAAGAGTACACGTCGTTGTACGATGTCTGCTAAGTTAGCGCCGTCCACTCTTCATACAACACCATGACTACAACCCCTACTGCTGCCCACGCCACGCCCACCGTTCAATCCATGCGCGTCATCCCGGTAGCCGGGCACGACAGCATGTTGCTCAATCTCAGCGGGGCGCACGGCCCGTTTTTTACCCGCAACCTGGTCATCCTGACCGACAGCGCCGGGCACACCGGTGTGGGTGAAGTGCCCGGTGGCGAAAAAATCCGCCAGACGCTGGAGGCCGCGCAAGACTTGATCGTGGGTCAAACGCTGGGTCAATGGAACGCCATCCTGAACCGCCTGCGCACGGCGTTTGCCGACCGCGACAGCGCCGGCCGTGGCCTGCAAACCTTTGACCTGCGGGTGGCCATCCACGCGGTCACCGCGGTAGAAAGCGCGTTGCTGGACTTGCTGGGACAGTTTCTGGGGGTGCCGGTGGCGGCGCTCTTGGGTGAGGGACAACAACGCGAACTGGTGGCGGTACTCGGGTATCTGTTTTATGTCGCTGACCGGCAGGGCACCGATTTGCCTTACCAGAGCGAACCCGATCAGGCCGACGACTGGCTGCGCCTGCGCCATGAAAAAGCGATGGATGCCCAAGCGATCGTGCGTCTGGCCGAAGCGGCTTATGCGCGCTACGGTTTCAGGGACTTCAAACTCAAGGGCGGCGTGCTGCGCGGCGAAGAAGAGATGGAAGCGGTCGAGGCGCTGCACGCGCGCTTTCCTGACGCGCGCATCACGCTCGACCCCAACGGTGGCTGGCTGCTCAAAGACGCCATCCGCCTGGCGCGCGACCACCGCACTGCACTGGCCTACGCCGAAGACCCGTGCGGGGCCGAAGGCGTATTCTCGGGACGCGAGGTGATGGCCGAATTCCGCCGCGAAACCGGCCTGCTGACGGCCACCAACATGATCGCCACCGACTGGCGCGAGATGGCGCACGCGGTGGCACTGCACAGCGTGGACATTCCGCTGGCCGACCCGCATTTCTGGACCATGCAAGGCTCGGTGCGGGTGGCGCAACTGTGCCAGATGAACGGGTTGACGTGGGGTTCGCATTCCAACAACCACTTTGACGTGTCACTGGCCATGTTCACCCACGTGGCCGCTGCCGCGCCGGGCAAGGTGACCGCCATCGACACGCACTGGATCTGGCAAGACGGCCAGCGCCTGACACAAAACCCACTGCGCATCGTGGACGGCCACATCACCGTACCCACCACACCCGGGCTGGGTGTGACGCTGGACATGGTTGAAGTGGAAAAAGCGCACCAGCTCTACCTGCAACACGGTCTGGGCGCGCGCGACGATGCCGTGGCCATGCAGTACCTGATGCCCGGCTGGAAGTTTGACAACAAACGCCCGTGTCTGGTGCGCTAAGCTTGCAAGCCATGTCGCGCCTTGAACTGCCCCCAGGGATTGAACAGATTGCCGGCCCGGGTGGGCTGGCGATGCTTGACATCCACACACCACTGGCCCAGGCGCGCCTTGCGCTGCAAGGCGCTCAGCTGTTGCACTGGCAACCCGCGGGGGGCGCACCGGTGCTGTGGGTGTCTAGTACCGCCCGTTACGCGCCGGGCCAAGCCTTGCGCGGCGGCATACCGGTCTGCTGGCCCTGGTTTGGCCCGCGCGACGATTTGCCCGCCCACGGCTTTGCGCGCACAACCGTATGGACCGTGCGCGCCGCCCAGGTGGATGCGGCGGGTGTTGCCCACCTGACGCTGGGCCTGACCGATTCCGCCGCCTCGCGCGCGCTGTGGGACCACGCGTTCGACCTTGAATTGCAGGTGCACATCGGCACCACGTTGACACTGGGGTTGACCACACGCAACTGCGGCAATGCCGTCATGACCCTGACGCAGGCGCTGCACAGCTACTTTGCCATTTCTGACGTGCATGCCGTCACCGTGCGTGGGCTGGACGGCTGCGCTTATCTGGATAAGGTGCGCGGGGGAGTCAGCAGCGTGCAACTCGGCGACCTGCGGCTGGGGCACGAGACTGACCGCATCTACACCGGCACCACCGCCCCCTGTGTGATTGACGACGCACAGGCGCAGCGCCGCATCGTGGTGGCCAAAAGTGGCAGTCATTCCACCGTGGTGTGGAACCCCGGCCCGGAGCGCGAGCCGTTGATCCATGACTTGGGCGCGGGGGATTACAAGCGCATGCTGTGCGTTGAAACCACCAACGCCGGACCGGATCAGATCACACTGGCACCACAGGCCAGTCATACGCTACAGGCGCTGATTTCGGTGATGTGAGTGCATGCAGGTGAACCCGGTACGTCGGGCCGATCCATGGATTTTTGTGGACGCAGCAGGGACAGAAAAAATGGGGGCAATTTGGGTTTACGATCGACTCCATCACAACGGGGAGTCAATAACATAATGAGCCACCGTCATCACGGGCACCCGACTGGCCCCGCCAACGAGGGCCGCGACGCTTCACAGGCGCAGACTTTTCCGTTTGAAGCAATGCATCTGGCCGTGGGTTGCTGCATGCAGGCACAACCCCCGGCGCAGATTTCCACCGAACGCTTCTACGTGCGGCTGATCGGCTATGTCAACGACATGAGCCTGATGGTCACCACCCCCGTCACCAGCCAGGATGTGCGCCTTCAACTGATCGAGGGTGACGCCCTGGTAATGCGCGTGTTTGTCAACCAGTGCGCTTACGGTTTTGCCTGCGACGTGCTGCGGGTGTGCAAGTTGCCCTTCAACTATCTGCATCTGTCGTTCCCGCGCGAAGTCAAAGGCACCGTCGTGCGCAAAGCGCCGCGTGTCAAAAGCAAGATCATTGCGACGGTTCGTCACCCCAATGTGGGGGCAGACTGGCCGGGTGTGATTTCCAACGTCAGCGCAACGGGCGCCTTACTGGACGCCCGCCACGGGATGGCTGACAAAGGCGACCTGTTGGAACTGAAGTTCAAACTGGTGCTGCATAACGTGGAAACGCATCTGAGCGTGCAGGCCGCAGTCCGCAACGTGTTTACCGACGCATCCATCGAACGCACCAGCAGTGACCTGGCGCACTTTGGCGTTGAATTTCTGAATCTGCAACCGCACGACCAGATGGTGCTGCACGGCATGGTGTACCAGCAGATGATCGAGCAACCGCAGTCGATGGTTTAGTTTCGGCCCTACCTCTGAACGGCTGGCGATACAGCCAAACCGGCTTGCCAGGATCCGTGTGCAACACCGCGTTCTGTTTCAATGAGACTTTCTCGTTTATGCTCAACTTCCTGGTGCATCAGGGTTGGTTTCATGGCCTACCGAAGTCATTCGGCAGAAGGGCTCTCTTGATACTGCGGAGTGAATGATGCAATACCGTCCTTTGGGTCGTACAGGCTGGAATATTTCAACCGTCAGCTTTGGTGCTTGGGCCATCGGCGGCACGTGGGGCGTGGTGGACGATACCGATTCCATGGCCGCGCTGCACCGTGCGCTGGATTTGGGCGTCAACTTCTTTGACACCGCCGATGTGTACGGCGATGGCCGCAGCGAGCGGTTGCTGGCACGTCTGCGCAAGGAACGCAGCGAGCCGTTTTACGTGGCCACCAAGGCCGGGCGGCGTCTCGATCCGCATGTGGCCGCAGGGTATACGCGGGCGAATCTCACCGCGTTTGTGGAACACAGCCTTCACAACCTCAACACTGAAGCCATAGACCTGTTGCAGCTGCACTGCCCGCCGACCGAGGTGTTTTACATGCCTGAAGTCTTTGGTGTGCTGGACGACCTGGTGCGGACCGGCAAGCTGCGCCACTATGGGGTGAGCGTGGAAAAAGTCGAAGAGGCGATCAAAGCCATCGAATATCCCGGTGTGCAAAGCGTGCAGATCATTTACAACCTGCTGCGCCAACGTCCGGCTGAGTTGTTGTACAAACTCACGCAAAAGCGCGGCGTGGGTATTCTGGCGCGCCTGCCGCTGTCCAGCGGACTGCTCAGCGGCAAGATGAGTGCAAACAGTACCTTTGCCGCCGATGACCACCGCGCCTTCAATCGCGAGGGCGCAGCGTTTGACAAGGGAGAGACTTTCTCGGGACTGGACTTCAACGTAGGGCTACAGGCGGTCGAGGCGATCCGCCCCCTGGTTCCTGCAGGCCAGACCATGGCGCAAATGGCGTTGCGCTGGATCCTGATGAACCCGGCCGTAACCTGCGCCATCCCCGGTGGGAAGAAGCCGGCACAGGTGCAAGACAACGTAGCCGCTTCCGATCTGCCGGCCCTGAGCGACGCCACGATGCAGGCCCTGGACGACATCTACGCCCGCTATGCCAAACCCTTGGTGCACCAGCGCTGGTAAGTTTCAGCCGTCGAGCCCTAAGTGTTTCAGAGCCATCTGCGTTGAGCAACGTCGTGCCAGATGTACCCTCAGGCGGATTACTTCCTAGCCTTCTTTGAACGGCTGGCGATACAGCCAGACCGGCTTGCCTGGCACCGTGTGCAGCACCGCGTCGGGTTGCAGCGTGGTGGCCTCAAATTCCAGGCTCACCAGCCAGGCCCCCGGACGCAGCTCGGCGCACGCTTTGGCCGCTGCGCGCGCCATGCTCTCGGGGCGCTGAAACAGGTAGACCACGTCATACGCGGACCAGTTGGCTTGCCAGATGTCGCCCTGGCGCACCTGCGCCCACGGGCAGCGCAACGCGCACAGCGCGCGCAGCGGCCAGCTCCATTCCAGACCGTGCAGGCGCGCCTGCGGGAAGGCACAGCGCAGCGCAATCAAGCCGTCGCCCAGGCCACAGCCTGCATCCAAAATAAGAGCGTCCGGCGCAGGTTTGATATGGGCTGGAAGCTCTTTTAATGCCGTGCCTGGTGTGGGAAAGAGCGGCGCGTCGCGCCAGGCGTTCAAGGGGTAGATCAGCAACAGCAGCAGCAGGGGCAGCAGCCAGGCCCAGGCCGGCAGACTGGCCGCACCAGAGGCCGCCAGCGACAGCGGAAAGCCCAGCGCAATCAGCCCCCGTCGCCACCAGGTCTGCCCCAGCACGCTGGCGGCCACGCCCAACGCACAGCCTGAAAACAAAGCGGCCAACGTGGGTACCCCCACGCTGGCCAGGCTGAAAAACACCAGCCATGACAGACCCCAGGCCACCAGGGCGGGCAGGGGCCAGGTCATGGGCTGGTCATGGTCAGAAGCTGGTGAAGAAACCGATCGCTACCAGCGTCAGCAGCGTCAGGCCCACCGCAATCAGCGTGAAACCCAGCACGGTGGACGCGGCCACTTTGGTCTTGGACGGTGCGTCCACCAGGTGCTGCTCCAGCTCACCCGATTCCACCAGGCGCTTGTAGTGCAGTGGATGTTCGTGCATGAACTCTTCCAGCGTGAAGGTGCCGGTGAACATGACCGTATCGAGCGGGAACTTGTCAGGCCGGAAGTGGTTGTTGAAGAAGTGCACGGTGAACAAGAATACCACCGCCAGGAAGGCTTCTTCGCTGTGGAAGATGGCCGCCACGTTGAATACCCAACCCGGCAGGAAGCTGGCCGCGATATGCGGAACCCACATCATCAAGCCACTGACGCCGATGATGGTGACCCCCCAGAACGGAGCCCAGTAGTCAAACTTTTCCCAGTACGTCCAGCGGTCAAACACCGGCCGCGGCGCCTTGCCCAGGAACCACTTGAACATGGCGATGATGTCCTTGAGGTCTTGCAGACCGGGCACCAGCGAGTTGGGTCCAAAGATCTTGAACTCTTTCCAGTTGCGACCCAGCTTGAGGCCGATGTAGATCAGGTGCCAGAAGAACACTCCCACAAACACCAGCGCCGCACCACGGTGAATCAGGCCGGCGGTTTGCGGGCCACCCAGCAACGTCATCAGCTTTTGTGCCCACGGCGCTTCGGGGTAGAACAGCGGGATGCCGGTCAGCGTCAACACCATCAGGCTCAGCGCAAAGGTGATGTGTGCAATGCGCCAGGTGGGCGTGAAGCGCTGGAAGTGCTTACCGTGCAGATGCGCCGGCAGCGGGGGCAAGCCTTCCATCTTCACGTGCGGTTGCGACTGGCGTTGCTTGCGCTCTTTGTACTCACGGAAGAACCACAGCAGCGTGTGCAGCCAGAAGAAACCAAACGTGCCCAGCAGCAGGTTGATCATGATCTTG
>Ga0172376_10003246_pt1 | contig 19405 bp, 14 predicted proteins | sample Lak35m_FD_121114 | JGI IMG/M metagenome (GOLD analysis project Ga0172376, IMG submission 121114) | Freshwater microbial communities from Kabuno Bay, South-Kivu, Congo - kab_092012_35m | ecosystem: Environmental > Aquatic > Freshwater > Lake | place: Democratic Republic of the Congo: South-Kivu... | reverse complement strand
GCACCTGTGAAGCTTCGTCATGATGTTGCGATATTGGCATGATCGAGGCGGTGCTACTTGATACAGACTGCTCTCACCTGATGAATGTCGGTGATGCCGCCCAAGACTTTTTCGATACCATCCTGTTTCAAAGTGCGCATACCTTCTTCGAGGGCGATGGCAAATAGCTCGGCCACACGCGCATGTTCCTGGATGGCTTTCTTAATGGGGTCGGTACCAATCAGCAATTCGTGCAGACCGACACGCCCTCGGTAACCGGTCCCTGAGCATTTTTCACATCCGACTTTTTCGTACAGGGTGATCTGTCCTTTGTCGTCAGCGAACAGTTTGACCCATTCTGCGTAGAGATTCTTGTAGGCAGTGTTGGGGTCTTTCTTCCAGGTCTCGGTATTCATCAATTCGCCTGCATACTCGGTGAGCAGCGCCTTGATCTCTTCCTGTGTCGCAACATGCGATTTTTTGCAGTCCTTGCACAGGCGTTTAGCCAAACGTTGCGCCAAAATGCCCAAGAGCGCATCCGCAAAGTTGAAAGGGTCCATGCCCATGTCCAGCAAGCGGATGATGGATTCGGGCGCACTGTTCGTGTGCAAGGTGGCGAACACCAAGTGTCCGGTGAGCGACGCCTCGATGCCGGTGGAGACGGTCTCCTTGTCGCGCATTTCCCCCACCATGATGACATCCGGGTCGGCACGCAGAAACGCGCGCATGACTGAAGCGAAATCCAGTCCGGCTTTTTTGTTCACTTGAACTTGGCGCAATCCCTTCTGCGTGATTTCGACGGGGTCTTCCGCCGTCCATATCTTGGTGTCCGGTGTATTGATGTGTTTCAGGATGGAGTGCAGCGTGGTGGTCTTGCCGGAACCCGTCGGACCGCACACGAAGAACAAGCCATAGGGCTTGCTGACCGTTTGCTTCACCAGTTCCAAATTACGCGCGGAGAAGCCCATGTTATCCAATGGGATGGGATCACCCGATGCCAGGATACGCATCACCACATCTTCCACGCCCCCTTGCGAGGGGATCGTCGCCACACGCAGCTCGATGTCCAACGGACCAAATTTTTTGAATTTGATTTTGCCGTCCTGTGGTTTGCGCTTCTCTGCAATGTCGAGGTCGCACATGATCTTCAAACGCGTCACGAGTGCGTTTCGGTAGGTGGCGGGCACCTCGATGTAATTGAGCAGTGAGCCATCCTTGCGCAGTCGGATACCTGTTTTGCCTTTACCCGGCATCGGTTCGATATGGATGTCGGAAGCCCCCATCTTGTAGGCATCAACGATGATCTTGTTCACCAGCTTGACCAGTTCGTTATCGGCTGCCGCGCTGACATCGTCTTGATTAGTCGCGCCGGCATCCTCCTCCTCACCGCCGAGCGAAGTGAGCAGGTCATCCATGGAGCCCAAGTCTTCGAAACTGCCCGTCACATCGCCGCCGCTGGAGGCGGTGCTGCCGCCACCATAGAACAAATCAAGGGTGGCTTTGAATTCGCGCAAGGTACAGACTTTGTAGATCAGGCGATTTTTGGGGAAGATGTTGTTAACGACACGCGATGCCTGTATCCGCTCGGGGTCGGTGGTCAGGATGACCACGCCCTCTGGCGTATCGTCAATGGGCACCCAGTGGCTACTCTCCACATATTCGCGACGAAGGTTGCGCAACAGTTCCGACGGCTTGATGCGGTCTGTCTTGTGGGGCTCATACGGTACGCCGAAGAAACTGGACAGTGCCTTGCCCAGCGCCTCTGTCTTGACCTGAAATTCATCCAGAAGCACGTCTTCGATATCGACCCCTTTACGGCGTGCGGTGCGTGTGGCCAGTTCAAATTCGGCGGCAGACATCACCGCATCGGAGACTAAATAATCGTATTTGGTCTTGACTGCTCCCGCTTGCTGCTGGCGTTGCCGCAAAGCCACGGCCAAGGTCTGCGCCAGTTCGCGCACCCCTTCTTCCACCATCGCGGGAAAGGGCATACCCGCTTTGTTGTTGATGACCTGCATGACCCCGACCAACTCGCCACTTTCTTCGAGGATCGGGGCGACCAACATTTGTTTGGTGCGATAGCCGGTACGCTTGTCCACATCCTGCAAGAAGCGCAACGTTGTGCTGTGGGCTGCCAATTCTTGTTCGTCATAAACATCTTTGATGTTGAGCAGCTTTTTATTGAATGCCGCGTAACCGGCGATACTTTGCTCTGCGATGGGCAGCTTCAGATCTTTGAATGAATTGAGCCCGGTCTTCACTTTGGAGATGAGCGAGGCTTTGTCGTCGCCAACAACATAGATGGTCAAGCGGTCGGCATTGAACAGCTGGCAGATGTCTTTGCTGACATCGAGCATGATCTCATCGATGTTGCTGGTGGCGTGAATCTTGTTCGTGACATGGTTGAGGTTTTTGGTGAACTCCAACCTGATCGTCATTTCTCCTGCATTACCTTGTACCGGACTATTCATATTTTCCCCTGCCATCACTGTTGCTGCGCCTTAGGCACAGACCACAAACCATGCTCTAACACATACACGTCGTATCCAGCTTGCGCTAGGATGAATGCCGCTGCCGCACTGCGCCGACCACTTTGACAATAGGCGACATAGGGTGTCGCCTTGTTCAATACACCGATCGCATTACGAATGTCATTCAGCGGCACGTTGATCGCACCTGCCAATTTGTCGTAGCGATATTCAGGCGGATGGCGAACGTCCAGCCATATCGCGCCCTGCGCGACTTTATTCTTTGCTTCCTCGAAACTGATGCGATGCAACAAGGGCTCTTTCATCAATTCGAGAAAATCTTGTTTTTTGAGGCGAAGCAATACGCCGTTACTCTTCATCGTCACCGTGGCATTGCGCTTGGTATCGGAGATCAATGCTTCTTCACCGAACACATCCCCTGCTTTCAATTCTGCCAGCACGATGTTGGCACCACCGACCAGGCGCGTCACTTGGGCACGACCACTCTCGATCAGATAATAATAATCACCCTCTTCACCTTCACGGATGATGGCATCTTTTTCCCACACGCCAATCGCTTCGACCCGACTCAACAATTTACCGATATTGGCAGGTGGCAAATGCGCGAAAGGTCCGTGATTCAAATTTTCAGCACTGAACATGCCCGAATTCAACAGCCGACGAACGGCTGCTTCCGAACCAGTTTTTTCGGAGGGCGATTTTGCTTCTTCGTGGTGTCCGAACTGGTCCCAAGTCACCATCCGGTCTAGCAGGTCATCATCCACCCTTAGCAACTGCACTCGACTGAGCGCCTTGGCGGAGCGAATTTCAGGTTGGCGCTTGCCGATCGGGTGGCGCGCCCATTCGGAATCGGCGCGCATAACGACTTTATTGCCATCTGCATACACCAGCTCCAGTTCCCCTCGCACCAAATACACCGACTGTCCAATCAATGGGTGCGCGGCGAACGGGTCTTGCCCTGCGTTCACCATCTCGACGTTGCAATAATCCAGCAACTCTCGGAGACGCGCGGGACTAAAGCTGGAGATCGGTTCCAGCGCAGCCAGCACTCTGATATCGACTATTTCATTCATAGGGGCGCGCGCTCAAAATTCGAATTCTTGTCCGTTTTGCAAAATCATCGGGGTGCTTGTCTTCACCCGCTCTGCGATTTGTCTCATCGTCAACTCGACTTCACCGGGCTTCAGGTGGGTGATGAATATCTCGGGACGTAATGCCAGTTTGACGAGTTCTTCTGCCAACAGGCTGGGGCACAGGTGCTTCGACAGAATGGCAAGCTCTTTTTCGGCATCGGAAAATGCGGTCTCGATGATCAGATATTTCAAATTTTGAATGCGATTGACTGCCTGCCAAAATGCATCGCACGTCGTGGTATCTCCGCTAAACACCAGACTCGAATTCCCGCTGTCTATCTGGAAGCCCACCGCCGGCACGACATGATCCACCGGCAAGGCCGTGAGGCTACGCCCTTCGATCACGACAGGCTGCCCCAAGCGGACTTCTTCGTAACGCATCACTGGCTGATGCGCGTTGGGGATGGCCGAGAAGTCGGGCCATATCTCCCAATTGAACACATGTTTCTTGAGGATGGCGATGGTCTCAGCCGTGGCGTGGATGAGCAAGGGCTGCTCGCGCATGAAACCGACACTGTCCACCAGTAAAGGCAGGCAGGCGATGTGATCCAAATGCGAATGCGTGATGAAGATGTGATCAATCATGCTCATCTCCGCCAGGCTCAAATCCCCCAGCCCGGTGCCTGCATCAATCAGCACATCATGATCGAGCAAAAGCGAGGTCGTGCGGAAATTTCCGCCGATCCCACCACTACATCCGAGCACTCTTAGCTTCATCGACATTCGACTCACTTGGTTTTGAACGTGAATACGCCGTCCCAATTTTCACCGGGTGGTTCTTTACGGAAATAGGCCACGCGCTCCGCATACACCTGATACAACTTGGATTGCGGCGACATGTTGCGCAGACTCAACAACTGTAGCTCCGCCTTATCCCACTCTTGTTTGCGATAGAGGCGCAGGGTCTGATGGAACAACTTGATCTCTTCCTGCACCTCCTTGTCGACCTCATTTTGCAAACCGATGGGTTCGAAGATGGCAACTGGTTGTGCCTTGCCTTTTACGCGCACAAGATCGATTTCTCGATATACGAATTCAGGTGCCTGCGCCTTGGTTTGTTCACCTACCAAGACCCCCGCACCGTATTCCTTGGTGATGCCTTCCAAGCGCGAAGCCAGATTCACCGCATCGCCCATGACGGTATAAGCGACGCGCACTTCCGATCCCATGTTGCCGACACTGACACGCCCCGTATTGATGCCTACACCGATGTGTATCTCCGGCCATCCGCGTGCCTTGAAGTGAGGTTGCAACCTCGCCAACTCCATTTGCATTTCTATACCAGCAAGCACTGCATTGTGTGCGTGTTGGGGCAATGGATTGGGCGCTCCCCAAAAAGCCATGATGCAGTCACCCATGTATTTATCGACTTTGCCGTTATGTTTGGAGATGACGCGCGACAAGGGGGTCAGGAACTCATTCATAAGCAGACTCAATTCCTTGGGATCAAGCCCTTCCGAAATCGTGGTGAAACCGCGCACGTCCGAGAACAAGATGGTCATCTCGCGGCTCTCACCTTCCATCGACACCACTTGTTCGGGATGTTTGCTCATTTCATCGACCAGCTCGGTCGGAACGTATTTACCGAACAGATGTGTGATCTGCCGTTTGGAGCGCGATTCCACAAAATAGCCAAACGACATGTTCAGCGCGAACAAGGCCAAGATCATCAATATGCCGCCCGCCAAGGGCAATGCGATATCACCGTATTCCCACAGATAGCGATTCATCACGATATCGCTGGTCATCACCCCCAGCGTAAGTAGCATGCCGCGTATTGGCGACAACAAAGGCAAGACAACACTCAACGCGACCCCGATGAACAGCAACAAAACAACATTGGCGCCCAAAACATAGGATGGACTTTGCTTGATGTCCTGATTCAGGATGCCGCTGATCATGTTGGCATGCACCTCGACCCCGGGATAGACCTCGCCCACGGGCGTACTCCGCATATCCATCAAGCCGGGGGCGGAAGTGCCAACCAGAACGATCTTGTTTTGCAAGCTGGTCAGCGCCGCCTCACCGCGCAACACCGAAGCCGCAGAGATGTAACGGAATGTCCCCTTGCCACCTCGGAACGGAACCAAAGCACTGACCTGAGAATCGACGGGAATAACCATGTCACCTTGCGCCGATTCCAAGGTTAGCCATTCCAGTCCGCCATAATCTTTGCTTTGTCCTGCCGCGAATCCCGGCACCAATTTAGGCATTCCCAACACCGTACGCGCCATCGCCAAGGAGAGCGATTCGTAATAGGCGCCGTCGTGCTCGACGATCATTGGAATACGCCTCACCACGCCATCAAAATCAACGACTGGATTGAAGTGCCCGGCAGTTGCCGCGCTCGACTGCAACTCAGGCAGATTCGCCCCGTAACTGTCCCACCCGAGAAAATCGATGGGACGGCCCTTGAACGTACCTACAGCAAACACCGGTGCTGGCAAAGCCCCCGTCTTGCTCGAAGCCGATCCTTTTTCGCTATTGCTGAAGTAGTATCCCAAGACGACATTGCGTTGTTTGAGCTTCTCTGCAAACAGCGCATCGTATTCAAGAACGGGTTTGATCTGGGTGAGAACGGATTGGAACTGCGCAACATCTTTGAATTGTTTGCGCCCCAACTCTTGCAACACATTGAGTCCGGAACTGTTGTCTTTCTCTGCGAACACGACGTCGAAGCCTACAGCCGCCACATTGTAGCGATCAAACAGCGCATCCATCAGGGCAGCCATTTTGTCTCGCCCCCATGGCCAGCGCCCCTCTTGCTTCAGGCTCTGCTCATCGATATCAAGGATAACGATACGGTCATCTCCGGTGTTCGGCAGGGTCAGCCGCATCCGGTAGTCATACAGTTTGGCATCGGTGAATTGAACGAAACCGAGCCGGTAAAATCCGGCCGCATCGCCCAAGAAAACCAGCATGACGAGCAATCCCAACCCGATGAGGAGAGCATGTTTTTTCATGCACCGTTCTCTTTGCTGGCAGAAAGAAATGCTCGACTGGGAATCATTCGATACTCCCGATCAAGTTTTGAGGTAGAACTCCATCTTGACACCGGCAAGTTCGATGATGTCATGATCTTTCAATTGATGGGGTTGCTCGCCGACGGAAGTACCGTTCACCGACGGGAAATTCGCCCCTTCGACATGCGTGATGAAGTAGCCGTGCGGACGGCGGGCCAGCACCGCCACTTGAACACCCGGCTTACCCAAAGTCGTGAGGTTCTTGCTGAGCTCCAGTTCCCGTCCCAAATTAGGGCCATTCAATATCTGGATAACAGCCACTTGTGCCTGAGTGGCGCTCGCCACTGGCGCAGCAGACGGCACCTCTGCCTTGGTAGCTGTGACATTGAATTGGGTGGTCGATTCAAGCTTGGGGGCCGCCGTACCCGCATTGATCTGCGTCTGATTGAAACCCTCTTCCGGTTTGGCTTGCTTCACCGGCGCACGCAACACCATGGTCTTCTCAAAATCAGCAGAAGTTGTCTGCGTCGGTTGGTCGTTGAGATACTTGAGTTTGTACTTGCCGATTTCGATGACGTCGTTATTTTGCAAAAAATGTTTTTGCGTCGGCGTACCGTTGACGACCGAGCCGTTGGTACTCCCCATATCTTCGAAGAAAGAATCGTTCAGGATGGTAATGACCGCTGCATGCTCGCTGCTCACCGCCAAGTTGTCGATGGCAATATCATTGTGCGGCTTGCGACCGATAGTGGTGCGCTCTTTGGTGAGCGGGTATTCCTTCATCACCACGCCATCCATGCTGAGTATCAGTTTTGCCGTCATATCGTTCCCCTAATCACTTTCAATCAGATCAATTCTTGAACCAAGATTTCAATTTCGCCCACAGACCACGCGGAAGCGCGTAACTTCCCTTCACCTTCACCAATATGACCGATACGTTGTCACGTCCGCCATTGTCATTCGCTTGCTCGATGAGTTGCGTCGCCGCCAATGGCAAGTTGCCTTGCAACATCTGCAAAGTCGCGCCGATATCTTCATCCTCCACCATATCATTCAGCCCATCGGAGCAGAGTAGATAGATGTCCCCGATTTCAACATCGTACAAGTGCACTTCAGGCACCACGTCAGCCTCGATGCCCACTGCACGGGTGACCAAGTTTTTATTCTTCGACAGCCTCGCCAATTCCTTGCTGATGATGCCGCTGTCGATTTGTTCTTGCAGCAAGGAATGATCCCGCGTGATCGCCTCGAACACCTCGCCACGCAAACGATACATACGCGAGTCTCCCACATGCGCAACAGCGACGCGATCATCGTAGAAAAGACCTGTGACGATGGTGGTGCCCATCCCGGCATATTGGGGCTGACTTTGTGCTGCATTGAAAATGGAAAGATTGGCTTTCTTTACATTCTCCCGTAGCACGGCCACCCCCACATCATCACTAGACTCCGCATCTTTTTGTTCTGGGCCGACGACGTCCAAGCGGTGTTTGACCTCGCTCGTCAGCACAGAAACGGCGATACCGCTGGCAACTTCGCCTGCGTTGTATCCACCCATCCCATCCGCCAAGACGACCAAGCCGTGCGCGGCATCGAAAGACACGCTGTCCTCGTTGTGAGAACGCACCATTCCGGGATTGGTCTGACTTACGATCTCCAACGCTTCACTTATATTCACGGCATGACCTCGCGCAATTTATTGCAGACTCGCCGCACATTGACGGATCGCTTCCGCCATCGCAGCGCCATTCTCATATCGATCCTCAACCTTTTTAGCCAATGCTTTATTGATGATGGCAACGACACAAGGTGGCACGTTGGGATTGATCTCCAAAATATCGGCATGCGGCTCGTTGGCGATTTTGAACATCAATTGCGCCATCGAATCACCTTCAAAGGGGAGCTTACCACACACCAATTGGTACAGACTGACCCCCAAGGAGAATAGATCTGAGTGCCCCTCGATCTTGGCACCCGACAACTGTTCGGGAGACATGAAAGACGGTGTGCCCAACACCATACCGGTCTTGGTCTTACTGGAATCGGTAATACGTGCGATACCAAAATCCGTCACCTTCACGGTATCGCTCTCGACGTCGTACATGATATTGGCTGGCTTGATGTCGCGGTGGACGACATTCAAGCCGTGCGCATAACTCAAGGCATCCGCCACCCGCGCAATAATGCTCAGCACTTTGGGCAGGGGCAATAAATTGTCAGGCTTGGCGTAGGCCACCAAGTCTTTCCCCTTGAGGAACTCCATTGCGATATAGGCCAGATCGTGCTCTTCCCCGGCATCGTACATGGTCACGATATTCGGATGGTTCAAGCGACCTGCGGTCTCGGCTTCGCGGAAGAAACGTGCTTTCACATCTTCCAGTTCATCCGCTTCAAATTCTTGCGAGAGCGCCATCGTCTTGATTGCCACGATACGACTGATCTTCGGGTCTTTACCCAGATAGACCACCCCCATCGCACCTTTGCCCAATTCTTTTTCGATCTCGTAGCGCCCTAGCATGGGCTTCGCCAAACCGGCCTGGTCCAATTTCATCGTGCTGTCATTGCTGCGACCGGAAGACCCGCCCAAGATGATGGTTTCGGCCATGGCTTTGGATTGCGCCATGCGGGTTTCCAGATCACGGAACTTCGGATTGTGTTCAGCCATGTATTTAAATACCGACTCAGCTTTGTTGAATTGGCGCTTGCGTTCAAAATCCAGCCCCAAGTTGTAAAGCACATCCATCAAGCTATCGTCCAAGGGCACTTTGCGAAACTTATCGAAAGCCATGTCCAACTGTCCCTGACCTTGGAAAGCCAATCCCAACATGCGGTTGCTCTCAGCCGATTCTGCATCGGATTTTTCTTTGCCCTTCTCCGTCATCAGGAAGCGCTTGGTCGTCAACAACAAGTGACCGACCAGCAATAGCGCGGCGGGTAACATCAGTTGTAGCCACATCGCTTGCGTCGTCATCAAAATGAAATGAGCCGCAAGCAGGGCGACGAACAACCCGCCCGTGATGGCTGCGCCCAGCCCCGCACTCAATCGCGGCAACAACAAGATCAGGTAGAGCGCAACTAGAAGGAACACGCCCATCTCTGCCCACATCCCCCAACTGGGGGCAATAAAGAAATCTTGTTTCAAGATGCTGGAAACAGAATGTGCCAAGGTGAGCACTGGCGGGGTCGCTGCTGAGATCGGCGTGACCTGAGCTGCTCCAACGCCGGCCGCTGTCGCGCCGATCAACACCACCTTGTCGCGATATTTTTCGGCAGGAATCTTGCCGGTCAATACGTCATAGAAAGAATCCACCTGGAAGGCCGGCTTACCATCATGATCGGCATAGAAATAGGTGTGCATGCGCAACGCGGGATCGGTTGCGATGCTGAGATTCCCCAATTTGACCCCTTCGCCCAATGTGACATTGATATCTTTGGGGGCCAGATTGAGACTCTTTGCCGCGATCATCAACGATAGGGAGGGATAGTATTGGTCGTAATAGCCGATGACGAGCGGTTCGGTACGAATGCCGCCATCCACATCGGGAGTCGAATTCAGGTGTCCGATTGCCATGGCTGATTGCCCCAAGACAGGAATCGGGACCAAAGCGCCCAATGCAGGAACGGGGAACACCGCATCCGCCCCCCCCTGCACGTTCACCAGATTGTTCTTCAGAACATACTCAGGTAGCGGGGCATCGGGATTGCCCTGAGGTTCACCCAACTCAAAATACAGGCCTAGCAAGACGTTATTAACCTTGGCCATGCTTTCGGACAGCTTTTGGTCGTTATCGAGATGCGACAGCGCATCTTGCATCAAGCTCTGCAACTCCTGCCATTCCGCCGGATTGGCTTTTTGCAGTGAAGTTTTTTCTAGGATGGTGGCAATATTGAGGATGTAGTCCAAGCCGGAATCAACTTGTGGCTCAAAGAAAAGCGCTGTATGGCCGACCACCTTCGCATTGCCTTGCGCGAGAATGTCCAGCATCTGCGCTTGTATCTCGCGTGGCCAAGGCCAGCGCCCCAGATTGGCAATACTTTGATCGTCGATGGCGATGACGGCAATCTTGTCACTCGGAATGCGAGAAGAAGCCACAACCCCCCAGTCGTAGGCTTTGCGCTCTAGACTCTGAATAACATCCGTGCCCGCGCTGACGAGAAATAGCAAGGCCACCAGCACACCGGTGAACCAATCCGCTTTAAAAAACGATATTTTTTTCATAATTGCCCTGCCCGTAAGTGCATTGTCCCTGAGCTTGCTGGTCGGATACTAAAACATTTTTCAAATCCAAACCATACCTGATTGATTTATCAGAAAAAGCAATTCAGTGGACGAGGGTGACAGGCACCTTTGCCATTTGCGCAACCCGATTGGCGACTGAACCCAACAATAGCTTGGCCAGATTTTCTTCTCCTTGGGCGCCGATGATGATCTGATCGACCTGCTTCTCTTCCGCGTACTGCACGATAGCTTCAGCAGGACGGCCGATGCTGATGTGGTACTGATACGCGAGCTTGGCCGCATCCAGCATGGCACGCGCCTTGTCCAAGGCAGCCATCCCTTGCTCACGATAGTAATCGTTAATCGTCTCTTGATTAATGAATAACTTGACGTTGCCCGCCGCCACGTTCCATTGCACATTCAACAAAAACAATTGGGGCGATTGTTTGAGTTGTGCCGCCAACTCCAAAGCGAACCTGACTGCACGCAAACCATTATCGGAGCCATCTACCGGAATCAATATCTTCATCGCGCCTCCTTATTCAACGTGTTCGTCCACGAGGTCGAGCGCTTTTGTGCGCCCCATTTTGCGCAATGCCAACCACTTGCCGATGACGAGCACCAGCACAGCGCAAACTGTCGGAATGGTCCAATGCAACCAATGTTGCTCAGTGACCCATGGCTTGAACAACGTCTCGCTCACCAACATCTCCCCTGCGACGAACCCCAGTAGCGCTCCCCCTGCCAAGATAATGAACGGGAAGCGGTCTATCAGCTTCAACACCAGTTGACTGCTCCAAGCGATGAGCGGAATGCTGATGAGCAATCCGAACACCAGCAAGAAAGTGTTCCCCTTGGCCGCCGCCGCCACCCCCAACACGTTGTCCAAGCTCATCACGAAGTCGGCAATGATGATGGTCTTAACCGCGCCCCATAATTGCGTCTCAGCCTTGATATTGCTTTCGCTGTGCGCATCTTCATCAGGCAGAATCAACTTGATGCCGATCCAGATCAGCAAGATCGCCCCGACCAACTTGAGATAAGGCAACGCAAGCAAGCCAACGGCAAAGAAGGTGAGCACGACGCGCAACCCGATCGCCCCACCCACGCCGTAAATGATGCCCAAGCGTCGCTGCGCTGGCGGTAAATTGCGACACGCCAATGCAATGACGACCGCATTGTCGCCCGACAACAGCAAGTCGATCATAATGATCTTGAATACATCCACCCAGAACTGCGGCGCGGACAACATCTCCAACATCAACTACCCCTTCAATATTTTTTGCATGACTCGCCCCATCTCGGACGGATTGCGCGTGATGTGGATGCCGCATTCCTCCATCACCGCCAGTTTTTCGTTAGCGCCCCCCTGCCCTCCTGAGATGATGGCACCCGCATGTCCCATGCGTTTGCCCGGTGGCGCAGTCACCCCTGCGATAAAGCCAACTACAGGCTTTTTCATGTTGGATTTGATCCAGCGTGCGCATTCTTCTTCGTCACTGCCGCCGATCTCGCCCACCATGATGACGGCATCTGTCTCGGGATCGTCATTGAACAGACGCATCACGTCGATGTGCTTAAGCCCGTTGATCGGATCGCCGCCGATACCGACACATGAAGATTGCCCCATCCCCAACGCAGTGAGTTGACCAACCGCTTCATACGTCAACGTGCCCGAACGCGACACCACGCCGATGCGGCCTTTTTTGTGGATATGCCCTGGCATGATGCCGATCTTGATCTCGTCCGGCGTGATAAGCCCCGGACAATTCGGGCCGATGAGCACGGTCTTCTTGCCTTGCATCTTGTAGCGCGTTTTCACCATGTCATGTACAGGAATGCCCTCGGTGATGCAGATCACCAAGTCGAGATCAGCGGCCACCGCTTCATCAATGGCAGCCGCCGCACCTGATGGAGGCACATAGATGACGGACACCGTAGCACCCGTGGCCTGCTTCGCCTCCAGCACGCTGGCATACACGGGGATGCCCTCGAAATCTTCACCTGCTTTTTTAGGGTTCACCCCCGCCACAAAACAGTTCGCGCCATTCGCATAGCTCTTGCAATGGAAAGTATGGAACTGCCCGACCTTGCCCGTCATGCCTTGGGTGATGACCTTGGTATCTTTGTTGATGAGGATGCTCATTGTTGACCTCCCGCTGCTGCGACCACCTTTTGTGCCGCATCTGCCATATCGTTACCCGAGATGATGGGCAAGCCTGATTCCGCCAATATCTTTTTGCCCAGCTCCACATTTGTGCCTTCAAGACGTACGACCAGCGGCACGGTGAGACTCACCTCGCGCGCCGCCGCCACCACGCCCTCGGCGATCACATCACACTTCATGATGCCGCCAAAGATATTCACCAGAATCGCTTTGAGCTTGGGGTTTTTCAGCATCAGCTTGAAGGCTTCAGTCACTTTCTCAGTGGTTGCGCCTCCGCCCACATCAAGGAAGTTCGCAGGGCTGCCGCCATACAGTTTAATGATGTCCATGGTAGCCATCGCCAGACCCGCCCCATTCACCAAGCAACCGATGTTGCCGTCGAGCTGGATGTATGCCAGATCAAACTTGGACGCTTCGATCTCGGCAGGGTCTTCCTCGTCCAAGTCGCGCATCGCCACGATCTCGGGACGGCGATACAGCGCGTTGGAATCGAAATTGAATTTGGCATCGAGCGCAATCGCATGGTCTTCCGCCGTGATGACCAAGGGGTTGATCTCTGCCAGCATCGCATCTTTTTCTACAAAGGCGCGATACAAACCTTGCAACACCTGCACGGCCTCAGCATTCGCCGCATCGGGCACGCCGATGGCACGCGCCACACGCGCAGCTTCAGATGCCTCCAATCCCGCAACGGGATCAATACGCACCGTATGAATTTTTTCGGGATGATGTTTGGCGACCTCTTCGATCTCCATGCCGCCTTCGCTGGAAGCCAACAAGGCCACCCGTTGCGACACCCGATCCACCACCATGCCCACGTACAGCTCTTTGGCAATGTGCGCGCCCACTTCGATGAGCAAGCGACGCACCACCTGCCCCTCAGTTCCTGTTTGATGCGTGATGAGATGCATCCCCAAAATTTGGCCCGCGTACTGCTTCACCTCGTCCAACGACTTCGCCACTTTCACGCCGCCGCCTTTGCCGCGCCCGCCCGCGTGAATCTGCGCCTTCACCACCCACACTTGACCGCCCAAGCTACGGGCCGCTTCCACCGCCTCATCAACACTGAAACACGCCACACCACGCGGTGTCGGCACGCCGAACTCGCGCAGAATTTGTTTACCTTGATACTCGTGAATCTTCATGATCGCCTCCCGAAATAGGAAGTTTGGAATTTACCAGAGTGAAAACAAAATTACTTGAACCAAATGCAAAAAGGCCATCGAATCGCTTCGATGGCCTTTTAGCTGAATCCAAACTTACAAATTAGAAGTCCCAGCGCACGCCCGCAGAAGTGAAAAAGCGAAGTGTTGACGACGTTACTTGCGCACCTGAATTCTTGGTGCTCTCGATACCACCATCCACATCAAACGACCATTGATCTTGGAAGCGATACGAACCACGAACCATGGGCGAAGTGCGCGTTACCACCCCACCTAATTGGTCGGTCTGACGATAGAGTTGCAGTGACGTATCCATCATCCAACCGCTCTTAAAATTCGTATGGTTGTACACAAAGATTGAGTGTCCATTCACAGTACCACTTGTAGAAAAAGTGGTACTGGCAGACCAAATGTCGCCTTCCATGTAAAGCCCGCTACCAATGATTTGCCCCGTCACACTCTTTTCTGCCCCGCGACTAGGTACTGCCGCCAGCGTACCCGCCAAAGGTGTGCCGGCAACACTACTCGCCGGCAAACCAGAGGTGTTCGAGATACGCACATCCCCACCCACTTGAAACTTCTGCGCGAATGGCATGGTTACTCCCAGCTGCGCCATGTTCGATGTAGCCGTGCGATCCAAGGCCAACTGACGCAAACTGCTGACCGACATCGTCTGTAATAGGTCGCTGACATTAGAGGTCTGAGCACCGTTCAATGCATTGCGAATACTTAATGATGGCGTGCGGCGATGATCCAGCACCATGTTCAGATTAAGTCCTGATACCTCTTGTGTACCCATGACTTGCGCCGCGTTCAACGCCTTGAAATTCACGTCGTAATCTACAGTGGCAAAGGCCGTCGTCTTGTCTTGGAAGTAACGCCATTCGGTACCAACCGCACGGCGATCCAACACACTGCCCACACTTTGGTTGATGCCGTAAAAAGAGAAATCCCCCATATCCGCACTGGCACCAAAGAACGTCGGCGTTGTGCCCTGAGAATAATCCGCCAATGCACCAGCCACCGCATTTACACGCAATTGTTGCGCATCGCCATAGGAACCCGCGACCCCATCGAAGCGCCCCATTACTCCGCCACCATAGGCGGCTTGACGCCCCGCACGCAACATGTAGTCCTGCTTGCGGCTTTTTACCTCTCCATACATCGCAGTCAAGCGATTCTGGTTCGACTTCTGCGACAAAAAATTGAGTGTGTTATTGGCTCGGAACACCAAACGCCCATCGTAGTCGTCACTGACGTAACGACCAACCACGTCTTCTGTGGTGATCATCATGTTCTGATCTGTTAATTTCAGTGTCAGCGTTTCTGGAGCATTATTGAAAGTCTGTGTCGAATCGATTGTGCTATGACCAAAATAATAATGCGCAGAGACACTACCGAAAGTCGTGAACGTGGCTTCACGTTTCTTCTCGGTCACCTCCACGATGCCGTCAGCCTCTTGCGTTCCCGCCAAATCAGCCAAACGTTGCATCACACGCGGCACTCCCTCGCTTTGTGGATACAGATTCAGGTATAAGTCAAATTCCGTCTTGGCCTTGTCGAATTGACCTGCACGTTGACGTGCGACCCCCACCCACTCCTGCCCCGCCTCGGTGTAATCGTTCGGTGGCAACAACAACAGCCTATTGAAGGCTTCCACTGCCGCCTCGTTGTTCTTGGCGGCCAACGCATCGCGACCTTGCACCATCAGAGCACGGGCCTGTTTATTATTCTCAAAGAGGTTCGCCTCCTCGGGTGTCAGCACAGCACCCGCCGGCAACACCGCTTCTGCCCCTATAGTCGGCAACAAGGGCAATGCAACTGGCGCAGCTTGCTGACGGTCAGGGCGTATCGTGATCAAAAAACTGCGATTGTCTTTGCCGGGCGAAACGGTGAAGTTCGCATCACGTGAGAATTCAACCACCAACCTGGGCTTTGACTTTTGGTCACGCGTGGTAACGGTAAAGCCAGGAATCAGTCCGGATGCCGGCGACTTGCGCACCTCGTTATCCGCCCACACCTCATCAGTGGGCGTTCCCTGTGGACGGTCATAATAAATTTCCAACGTATTGCCGCTTCCTTCCGGAAAGTGACGCAGGTACTGAACCGGAGAAGTCATGCGGATCGTTGCCACGATGCCGTCGGTCTTATATTCCAGCCCCACATCATCCAGCGGTGATGCCATCCCAGTAGTGGGCATCACCAGTAGCACCAGCATTCCTAAGGCAAACGTTTTGAACTTATCAAAAGCTCTCATCCCAACTCCTAGTGTTATTGTTTTTTGATAGCAAAGCGGCGAGATTTCTCGCCGCTTTGCTTCACATCAGTCCCAATTTATATAAGCCGACCCTTTGCCGCCTGCAGGTGCATGACAGCCGCTTGCAGAACAATCAGTGGCACTAGGATTCTTACTGGATTTATGGAAATTAGGCCAGCTTTCAACACCTTTGACCCCCAAGTAGCTTTTTGCACGATTGCTACCGTGACAGACATAGCACGCTTGTCCAGTCAAATAGCCATGTAAAGAACTGCCTTTCTTAACAGAGGACACACTGAGATGGCACGACGTACAAGTTGTACCCGCGTTGTAATCTATGTGGTTGGCTGGCTTACCACCCAGTGCTGGCGTCCAAGAAACAGCGGTGTAGTGGCATTGATCACATTGGTCGGTAGTAGCCAAATGTCCTCCCGACTTACCTTGTGCCTTTATGCCATCATGACAAGCCGTACATAGCTCCCCAGTATTATGTTTGAAGCGATTCGGATACCAAGCCGAATAAAGGTGACACGAATCACATTCCAGGGTCCCCTTCAACTTTGGCGCGGCATGGCCAGCTGGCTTACGATTCGGCGGACTCACTTCAGGACTGCTTACGTGACAGCTTGAACACACTCCGGTCACCCCATTATGGTTCCAACTAGCAGGCAACCAAGAAGAAGATCGGTGGCAACTGTCGCAAGCTTTGGTGGCCTTGTTGCCTACATTATGGGTCGCAGGTTTTGAAAGCGACAAACGACCATTGTGGCAGGTAGCGCACTGCCCTGGCTGCGCCGTTCCGTGGTTGAAGCGCGCCCCCAACCAAGTCGCCGTATTGAAGTGACACGTTTCACAAGGAGCGTCGGTAACGATATGCGTATTCGATTTGGGGGTGGCGATGATGCGCTTGCCAGTGGCGTGGCAACCATCACACGCTCTTGGCGTGCCCTTGAACACCCCGCCGATGTGGCAGGTTTCACAGGCAGCGACGGCGTGCCCGCCCGACAGAACAAAGCCAGTGGTCATGTGATTGAAGTCGCGCCCGCCCGTTTGCGCAGCAGCGAATACTTGCATCGAAAACACCGTTAGGGCTACGGCAAGCAAGCTACCTAATACTCGTCCTAGTCGTTCCATGATCCACCTCCGTTGGTTGTTGCTGCACTTCACTTACGTTTTTTTACTTCATCCTGCTTGCTCGGCACTTCGACGCCTATCTTGATTTGTTTCCAGTCGTTACCTTCGTGGCAACGATCACAACGGTCACCGAAGTTGCCGTTGTGGACGTCATCTCTATCATGGCAACTACCACATGCTGTCGAAGCCACTACTTTCTTATCCATGGGCTTGGCGTGGCATGCGTAACACTTGTTCGCACCTTTCTTGTGCGGGCCATCGAGCTTGAAGTTGGTCTTGTCGTGGTTGAAATCCCACGCTCCCCACGCGCGCGTAGAGTGGCAGACTTGGCATTCGGTTCCCAAGCGACGTTTATGCACGTCATCCTTTTCATGGCACGACCAACAGTCTGATTTGGCATCCTTGAAGGTCGGTGCCAGGTGGCATTTCTTGCACGCCACGATGCCGTGTCTTCCCAGCAAGGGGAAGGTGGACATGCGGTTGTGGTTGAATTTATCCACGGACTTCCAATCATCTGCGACGTGGCAAGTCTCGCACTTCTTGCCTTCCTGCCCTTTGTGCTTGTCATCTTTTTCGTGGCATGAGAAGCAATCCATCGCCAATTTGTCTTTAATCAAATCTCCTTTGTGGCAGGCCGTACATTTCAGTGGTGGCGATTTATGCTTGCCGAGCAGCGGGAATTTGGTTTTCTTGTCGTGATCGAAGACGGACTTCTTCCAATCATTCTCGTCATGGCAGGTCTCGCACTTGGTGCCAAACTTTCCTTTGTGCGACTTGTCGTCGTCTTTTTTGTGGCAAGAGAAGCAGGCCATCTCTAACTTGTCCTTGTACAGGTCGCCCTTGTGGCAGGCCGTACATTTCAATGGCTTGGGCGAAATGTGTTTGCCCAGTAGTGCAAATTTCGTCTTTTTGTCGTGATCGAAAATGCTCTCTTTCCAGTCCTTCTCGTTGTGGCAGGTCTCGCACTTGTTGCCGAATTTGCCTTTGTGCGCCTTGTCGTCATCCTTCTTGTGGCAAGAGGCACACAACATGGGGGTGTCTTTGAACTTGTTGTCTGGGTGACATTTCGCACATTTCACTTCTTCGTGCTTACCCAACAATTTGAACTTGGTCTTATCGTGATCGAAGTTCGAGACTTTCCAATTTTTGGCGGAATGGCAGTTCTCACACTTGTCGCCCAGCTTTCCTTTGTGCGCCTTGTCGTCGTCTTTCTTATGGCAACCCACACAGGTCTTGGGCACACCTTTGTACTTGTTGTCGATGTGGCACTTCGCACACTTCACATCAATGTGTTTTCCAACCAGCTTGAATTCGGTCTTATCGTGATCGAAGGTCGTAGTCTTCCAATCCTTCTCGCTATGGCACTTCGTACAGTCCTTACCCAGCTTGCCCTTGTGCGCTTTTTCATCGTCTTTTTCGTGACAGGTATGACACACGGTCGGCGCTTCGCGGAATTTCTTGCCCGCCTTGTGGCAACTCTCGCACTTCACTTTTTCAGCAAGGTGGCCGCCTTTTAATTCGTAGTCAGTGAGTTTGTGGTCGAACTTCTTGTGATCGAATTCAGCTGCTTTGAAATCACGGCCTTTGTGCTCAGCATGGCACTCCTTGCATTCTTTGCTGGTATCAATACGACCGTGATACCCCTTCTTGTCGCTGACATCTTTGCCTACATCCTTATGGCAATCCATACACAACTGGGACTGGGCTTTTTTATCGAACTTTTTATGACACAGTTCGCACTTTTCTTCTTCTTTGACATGCCCCTTGATGACATCGCCCGGCATCAATAGCTTGTTAGCCTGCACTTGAAGGGGCAGTACGAACAAAAAACCGGCCAAGGCCAAGGTACGTAAGAACATCGACATGTTGGTGATCTTTATGTGGATGGATTAGAAAGCATG
>Ga0172376_10003243_pt1 | contig 19416 bp, 12 predicted proteins | sample Lak35m_FD_121114 | JGI IMG/M metagenome (GOLD analysis project Ga0172376, IMG submission 121114) | Freshwater microbial communities from Kabuno Bay, South-Kivu, Congo - kab_092012_35m | ecosystem: Environmental > Aquatic > Freshwater > Lake | place: Democratic Republic of the Congo: South-Kivu... | reverse complement strand
GCCGACTGGTCGGAAAGCAACGCGACCCCAATGATGCAGGCCAAGCCGATGCACCGCAGCAATCGGCTTCGACGATGGGAAAACAAATCGTCCATGAAGCGGTCGTGAGCGCAGCACTCTGGGGGGATCACACTGGCGGTCAAAGGGGCGGGGAGCATAGCGGCCCCGCCCGGCCCCGCAAAGGGAGGTTGACCGTGGAGAAGGTCGGGAAAAGACGGCCCAGAGTAGACCGCTTGCTCCGCAAGCGGATCTGGAGCCGCTTGCGGAGCAAGCGGTCTACGTGGGAGCACACGGTTTCCTGCTCATTGGCCGGTCGTGGCGTCGGCCGAGAGCGGCCGAGCGTAGGCCTCCGGGGTCGCGCCGCGCCAGACCGGTTCGAGTGCCTGTTCCAACTCGTCTGCAACCGCCGCGCAGCGGTTGGCCACGTCGGAAAGCTCGAAGTAATCGTCCGGCTTCGCAAACAAGCGTGCGGGCGTCTCAGCGCCGCCATGCGGACGCGAGGCAACCAGGTGCCAGCCGTCAGTCACGATCGCCGCCTGCTCCCCCGCATCGATGATCACGCGATCGCGAGCGGGGGCCGACCATGAGTCGAGGAGGCCGGCGAGCCGCGCTGGGGTCTCCCCCGGCGTCGGACGATGCCCCGCAACGACGTCGCAAAGCAGGCCGCCGATCTCCGCCGGCACGACGAGCCCGGCATACCGCTGCCCCGCCATCCGCCCCGCGGCATCGACGAGGATCGCGGGCAGTTGGGCCCATTCGCCGTAGGCAAAGCCCCCCGGTGGATTGCCTTGCCCACAGCCGACCACTCCATGCAGCCCCAGCGGCATCCCGCGCACGCCGGCCAGGAGCACAGCCCAGCCCTCGGCCGCCGCAGCTTCGAACACCGGCCCGAGGGAGCGATCGAGGAGCGTCAACTGCCCCGCGAAGACCTGCCGGGTGCCGACGATGAGATCGGGGTCGGTGTCTTCCCCGACCGTGAAATGCGGCACGCGGGCGCCCGGCGGCGGCGGCGGATCATCGGGATCGACATAGTCCTCACGTAATGCATCGGGAGCATCCCACGCCACGGCGAGGCCGCTCATGTGGCACCATACGAGTCGATGGCCGCCTGCGACGATCACGTCTCGCGCACGCGCGCAGAGCCGGGACGCATTGGTGTCGTCGTCACCGGCGGCCGTGCTCGCCACGGCCGCGGCCGGCACCTCGATGCGTTCCACGCCCATCGCGACTTCCGGCAGCAACGCATCGTCGGTGACGATCGCCGCCGACCAACCGGCCGCGGCGGCTTCCCGCCAGAGGCCGCCATCGGCGGTCAGCGCCGCGAGCGTCGCGCGCGGATCGAGCGACTCGGCGAGCAGGCGGTCGAACAGGAGCCCTCGCGCCGCAACCGCGTCGAGATTCGACATCGACACCCAGGTGGCGCCCCAGGCGGGCAGCATCCAGGCGGGCAGCCGGTCGATCGTGAGCACGAGCAGGCCACGGGGAGCTGGCTCGGCTTCAGGACTGGTCGAGGTTTCCATGATCGATTCATTGTGCAGATTCCGCGCCGGTTGCCATCCGGATTGCCTTTCGCGGGACGATCCACCATGCTCCCCGGACGACGAACGCCGCCCCCGGAAGGCCCTCGCCCATGGCAGCACGCCCGCCCTACCGCACGAGCCCGCAGGCGACGACCCGCATGCCTGCCGGCGTTCCCTTCATCGTCGGCAACGAGGCCGCCGAGCGGTTCAGCTATTACGGCATGAAGGCGATCCTCGTGGTCTTCATGACCACGCTGCTGGCGGGCCGCGACGGCAGCCCGCAGCCGATGGGGGAGGGCGAGGCGAAGTTCTGGTACCACGCCTTCTCGGCGGCCGTCTATTTCTTTCCGATCGTGGGAGCGATCCTCGCCGACTTCCTGCTCGGCAAGTATCCGACGATCATGCTGCTCTCGCTCGTCTACTGCGCCGGCCACGCGGCGCTCGCGCTCGACGAGACTCGAGCCGGCCTCGCCGCCGGGCTCGCGCTGATCGCGATCGGATCGGGGGGCATCAAGCCGTGCGTGTCGGCGCACGTGGGCGACCAGTTCGGCCCGTCGAACGAGCACCTCCTGGCCCGCGTCTTCAGCTGGTTTTATTTCGCGATCAATCTCGGCGCGTTCGTGTCGAGCCTGCTCACGCCGTGGCTGCTCGAGCGGCATGGGCCGTGGGTGGCCTTCGGCGTGCCGGGGCTCTTCATGGCCGTGGCCACGGTGATCTTCTGGCTCGGCCGCCACACGTTCGTGCACGTGCCGCCGGCCGGCTTCGCCGCGCTCAAGGAGGCGCTCGGGCAGGAGGGTCGCTCGGCGCTCGGCCGCCTGGGAATAGTCTATCTCTTCGTGGCGGTCTTCTGGGCGCTTTTCGACCAAACGGGGTCGTCGTGGGTACTGCAGGCCGCGAAGCTCGACCGTCAGTTCGCCGGCATCGAATGGCTCCCCTCGCAGATCCAGGCGGTGAATCCGCTGCTGGTGCTCGCTTTCATCCCACTTTTTTCCTACGTCGTCTGGCCAACCATCGAGCGGCTCGTGCCGATGCCTCCGCTCTCGCGGATCGCGCTGGGGCTTTTTCTGGCAGCCGCCTCCTTCGGGATCATCGCCTGGGCCGAATGGCTCATCGAGGCGGGCGGGCGGCCGACGATCGGCTGGCAGGTCGCCGCCTACGCAGTGCTGACGGCAGCCGAAATCATGGTCAGCGTCACCTGCCTCGAGTTTTCCTACACCCAGGCTCCGCTGGCCCTCAAAAGCATCGTGATGGGGCTGTACTTGTTGAGCGTGTCGGCCGGCAACCTGCTCGCCGCCGGCGTCAATTGGGCCACGACCGCGGCCGACGGCGCCCCGTTGGTGACCGGCACCACCTACTACCTGCTCTTCGCAGGAGCCATGGCTGCGGCGGCCGTCTGCTTCCTACCGGTGGCTGTGCTCCTGCCCACGCAGCGGTATATTCGTCCCGAAGAGCAGGCCGCTGATCCACGGACGTGAAGCCCAGGGGCGAAGTTCGAGAACGCAATTCCGCAGGAGCACGAACGCCATGAAGAGCCCTTTCCAGACTCGCCGGAGTTTTCTCGCCGCCATCGCCGCAGCAAGTGCTGCCGCCCGGCTCGCGCCCGCGATCGCCGCATCACCCGCGAATGCTCCGCTCTTCAAGATTTCGCTTGCCGAGTGGTCGCTCCACAAGACGCTCTTCGCCGGCAAGCTCGATAACCTCGACTTCCCGCGGGCCGCGAAGCAGACGTTCGGCATCGACGCCGTCGAATACGTCAATCAGTTTTTCAAGGACAAGGCGCGGGATGCCGACTACATCGCCGAGCTCGCCAAACGGGCATCCGACGAGGGCGTGACGAACGTGCTCGTCATGTGCGACGGCCTCGGCAACCTCGGCGACCCCGACTCCGCCGCCCGGACGAAAGCGGTCGAAAACCACTTTCCCTGGGTGGAGGCCGCGAAGCGGCTGGGCTGCCATTCGATCCGCGTCAACGCCGCGAGCGCAGGCACCTTCGAAGAACAGCAGAAGCTCGCCGCAGACGGCCTCGCGCGGCTTTCCGACTACGCCGCACAGATGCAGATGAACGTGATCGTGGAAAACCACGGCGGCCTCTCGAGCAACGGCGAATGGCTGGCGGGCGTGATGAAGCGGGTCGGCAAGCCGAACTGCGGCACGCTGCCCGATTTCGGCAACTTCCACGACTACGACCGCTACCGCGGCGTTGAGGAACTCATGCCCTTCGCGAAGGGCGTCAGCGCCAAGAGCCATGAGTTCGACGATGCGGGCAACGAGGTGCGCACCGACTACGAGAAGATGATCAGGCTCGTGGTGGGCGCGGGCTACCGCGGCTGGATCGGCATCGAGTACGAGGGCACCGCCCTGCCCGAGGCCGAGGGCATCCTCGCGACGAAAAAGCTCCTCGAGCGGATCCGCGCCGCAATGGCCGCGTAGGACAGGCTTCAGCCTGTCTGCTCCAAGACAGGCTGAAGCCTGTCCTACGCCTACGGCAGCCGGAAATCCACGACCACCGGGAAGTGGTCCGACACGTCGAGATCGATGGCATGGGAGATGAAGGCACGCGTGATCGCGGGGGCCAGGTCGCGGTGCACGAGGACGTGATCGATCATCGTGAAGACATCATCGCGGTCGGCAGCACCGTTTTCGTTGAAATCCCAGTGCGACGTGTAGCGGTCGGCGACCCGCGGCATGAAAGTCGCCGCATTGACGAGCTCATCGCCGGGCGTCGTGGAGTCGTAGTCCTTGAGGTCGCGCAGAACCGTCGTCCGCGTTGTGCGAAAGGAGTCGGCCATCGGCACGTCGGGATCGTAGTCGTTGATGTCGCCGAGCACGATCGGCAGGTACTCCTGGGCGACGATCTTTCGCTGTACGATCTCCCGCACGATCTTCGTCTCCGCCGTCCGCTGGGCGTTGCTCGAGATCTCGGAGGGATTGCTCTTCAGGTGCACGCCGCAGACGGCGATCTTCCGGCCGCCGACGGTGAAATAGGCCACCGCATGCCGCTGAAGCACCGCGGTCTTCTTCTGCTCGCGGCCGCCCTCCCCCTCGAATGAATACTCCTGCTGCATCCAAGCCTCGTCGGGGCCGCCGTCGGCCTGCCGGCCCGGCGCGAAGAAGTGGATCCGGCGGCCGTCCACGAGATCGGGCTCGATCCGAGACAGGATCGCGACATCGAATCCGGAGAATTTATCGCGGCCGTTGACGTGGTGCCCCTGGTAATCGGCAAGACCCTTCTCGTGGAGGAGCCCGACCACGGCCTCCACGCCGGCGGCCGAGACGACCTCGGGCATCACGATGATGTCGGGCGCGAGTGTCTCGACCACCGCGGCCACCCGTTCGAGGTGGCGGCGGCGGGCCGGTTCGAACCGAAATCGCGTGAGCTTGGTGTCTTCGCCGGGGGCCGCGAGATTTTCGGCGTTGAAGCAGACGATCCGCAGGCCGCGGGGGGCGGGCGATGCGGCAGACGATTCGTCGCCCCGCGCCGCCACGGCCGACCCGCCGCATGCAAGCCACGCGGCGATGACGACGATGCGTTGACTCGTGCGGAGCATGATCGGTAGAGTTCCACGCCTGCAAGGGCCCGAATTGGACGATGTGCCCGGCGGAAACACGCTCCCGGAACATCGCACCATGAGCTCTCAGCATACCCCCGTTGCCGAAAACAATCGCGACCGCCTGCGGCGGCTCCTCCGCGTGGGCTCCACCCATGTCGGCCAGGGCGTCTTTGCGGCACGGCGGCTCAAGTCGGGCATCGTGATCGGGGAAATTCTCGGGGAGGTGCTCGACGAGCATCCCGCCGACCCCAGTTATTGCATGGAATTACCCAGCGGCCGGGTGCTCGAACCGACCGCACCGCTGCGATTCGTGAATCACAGTTGCGATCCGAACTGCGAACTTTTCTATTGGTTCGACGAAGACGCTCCCGCCCAGGAAGACCGGTTGTGGCTGCAAACGATCCGAACCATCGAGCCCGGCGAGGAGCTTTCGATCGACTATTGCTGGCCGGCCGACGCGGCAATCCCCTGCCGGTGCGGGGCGATCGATTGCCGGGGATGGATCGTGGACCCCGAGGAACGCCACCTGCTGCCGGCCGCTGGCGAGCCCCTGCCCTCGCCCTTGCCGCCGTCCTGACGGCGCTGGCGCTCGTCGGCATCTCGCGGCTTCGGCTCGACGACGACCTCCGTTCGCTCCTGCGCGACAACGACGCCGAGTTCGCGCTCATCGACGAACTTGCCGACCGCTTCGGCGCCCCCGACCGCGACTGCATCATCCGCGCGACGGCGCCTGCCGGCGATCTCTTCGCGGCCCGTCCGCTCGACGACCTCCGCCGGCTCTGCGACGAGCTGGGAAAGGTGAAGGGCGTCGCGCAGGTGCGTTCCATCTTCGACGTGCGCCGCCAAGGGTCCGCGGGCGCGCTGTTGCCCGTCATTCCCCACTCGTCGGAACCCCTCGATACGGCGCAACTCTCCGCCGCCCGCGGCCGCGCCCTCGATCATCCGCTCACGGCCGGGCACCTGCTCACGCCCGACGCTGCATCGTCGCTTGTGCTCGTGCGGCTCTCCGCGGAGGCCAATGCCTCGGCCGGGCTGGGGCCGGCGCTCGCCGGCATCGAGCAGGTGCTGGCCCACGCGCGGCGAGCGGGCGCGCCGCTCGAGCTCGAGCTCACTGGCCTGCCGGCCCTCCGCCACCAGGCCACGCAGGCCCTGCGGCGCGACATGATCGTCTTCAACTCGATGGGCTTGTCGCTGGCGGTCGTGCTGTCGGCCCTCGCGGCCCGCAGCTTCCGTTCGACCCTGGTGGCGAGCGTGCCGCCTTTCGTGGGCGCCGTCTGGGCCATGGGCATCCTCGGCCTCTTTGGAGCACCGGTGAACATTCTCACGAGCGTGGTGCCGTCGCTGGCGCTCGTCGTGGGCACCTGCGACTCGATCCACTTCATCGAAGACATGCGCCGCAGTCGCCGCCGCGGCATCGACGCGCTGGCCGCCTCGGGCAGCGCCATGCAGCGGATCGGCGCCGCCTGCGGCCTGACCAGTCTCGTGACTGCGATCGGCTTCGCGTCGCTGGCCTTCGCGCGGATCGAGACGGTGAGGCTGTTTGGGATCGCCGCGGCCGCTGGCGCCATCGCCAGCTTCCTGGCCGTGACGCTCCTCACGCCCCTCATTGCCTCGACCCGTCTGTTCCGTGGCATGCACATCGGCCGGTCGTGGCGGCCGGCCGGTCGGCTCGCCGGCATGCTCACCGCCTTCTCGGTCCGCCATGCCCGCCCGATCGCGATCGCCGGCGTGGCCGCCACGGCTCTGCTGGGCTTCGTGAGCCTCGGGCTCGATGCCGACAACCGAGTGGCCGACGCATTGCCCCGCGGCGCCCCCGCGTCGCGGGCGCTCATGGGCGTGGACCGCGATTTCGGCGGGGCGTCCGGGGTCGACGTCGTCGTGAGATGGCCGGTAGGCATCGAGTGGCGTGATCCGGCGGTGCTGGAGGCGCTCGAGGCGGTGCACGGCGTGCTCGAACGGGATGGCGGGCTCACGCGGCCGATCTCCCTCGCCTCGGTGGCTACGTCGCTCCCCGACCGCGCCCGCAGCCGGCTCGATGCCGACCACTTTCCGGAAATGATCGATCCTGCGGCCCGCATGGCGATCGTGCGCACCCGCGTGGCCGACGCGGGCTCGCGGGCGCTCGAGAAGGTCTACGACCGGATCGACTCCGGGCTTGCGGGGATCGCCACCGCGAGGCCGGGCTGGGCGTTCGAGCTCTCAGGCATCTCGGTCGTGTCGGCGCGAAACATTCGGCAGCTCGTCCGCGACCTGGGCTCGAGCCTCACACTCGAAATCGCCGTCATCGGCACGATTCTCGCGCTGGCCTTCCGCTCGCCGCTGGCCGGCATCGTCAGCCTGATCCCCAACATCTTCCCGCTCGCCGTGATCGCTGCCATCGTGGTCCTGAGCGGCCGGTCGCTCGATCCGGCCACCGTGATCGTCTTCAATGTCTGCCTGGGTCTTGCGGTGGACGACACCGTGCACGTGCTCTCGGCGGTGTCACGACAGCGCCGCGAGGGAGTGTCGATCACGACCGCCGTGCGCCGGGCCGTCGCCGAGACGGGAAACCCGATCATGATCGGCGGCCTGGTGCTCACCGTGGGGTTCGCGGTCGTCTTCGCCAGCAGCGTGCCGTCGCTCGCCGGTTTCGGGCGGCTGGCCTGCGCGGCGGTGGCCGCCGCGACGATCGCCGAGCTCATCCTCCTACCCGCGTTGCTCGTGGTGACTGAAGCAATGGTGAGCCGGTGGCGGGCAAGCCCCAATCGGGCAGCCTGGCGCGACGGGATCTTCGGCGCCGTGCCGTTTGGCTCGCGCGGGCTCAACCGCACCGGCGAGCCGGCCCGCCACGTCGCGTGAAAAGGAGACCGCTTGCGGAGCAAGCGGTCTACTCCCGCGCAGTGGCGGCGACCACCTCGGCGAGCGTCTCGACGGCACGGACGATCTGCTCCTCCGTGTGCTCCGCCGTGAGGAAGAACCGCACCCTGGCGGCCGACTCGCGGACGGCCGGATAGAGGATCGGCCGCGCATTGATGCCACGCTCGAGCAGCATCTGTGAGACGAGGATCGCCCGCGAGGAACTGCCGAGAATGATCGGGATCACGGGGGTGTCGGCGCTCGTGCCGGTGTCGAGATTGCAGTCGTGAGCCAGTTTTAAGAACAAGTCCGACCGCTCGCGGAGCCGCGTCACCCGCCAGGGCTCGCGTTGGATCACCCGCAGCCCCTCGAGCGCGGCGGCCGCGTTCGGCGGCGAGCAGGCGGTCGAGAAGACGAAGGCCGGGGTCGTGTAGCCGAGGTAGCGGATCAGCCGCTCGCGGCCGGCGAGATAGCCGCCGCCGGCGCCGAGCGCCTTGCTGATCGTGCCCATCCAGAGGTCGCCCTCGGCAGGATCGACGCCGAAGAAGTCGCAGATGCCGCGGCCGCCCGGCCCCATTGTGCCGAGCGAGTGGGCCTCGTCCACGTAGAGCAAGGCGTCGTGCCGCTTCTTCACCTCGATGAACTTCGGCAGATCTGGGTAGTCGCCGTCCATGCTGTAAACACCCTCGATCGCGACCACGACTCGGCGATACTGCGATCGCAGGTCGCGGAGCAGGCCGTCGAGCTGCTGGTGGTCGTTGTGGCGGAAGGAACGCTTCCCGGCCTTCGAAGCATTCGCCCCCTGCATGATGCTGTTGTGGGCGAGCTCGTCGTAGAGGATGAGGTCGCCCTCGCCGAAGAGATGGTTGAACAAGGACGCGTTCGTGCCATAGCCGCACGGGAAGACCACGGCCCGTTCGGCGCCGAGAAACCTCGCGAGTTCGTCGTCGAGGGCATCGAGAATCGTGTTGTTGCCCCCGACCATGCGGCTCGCTGATGCGCTGCAGCCGAAGCGGTCGATCGCCGCCTTGGCAGCCCGCGTCACGTCGGGATGGCCGGCAAGGCCCAGGTAATCGAAGCTCGTGAAGCTGATCACGTCGCGGTCGTCGATGCGGACGACGCGCTGGTGCACCCGCTCGTTGGCCACGAGAAATGGATTGGCAAGGCCGGCCTGCTCGAGACCGATCAGCCGCTCCTCGAGCGCGACGCACTCCGGAAACACCTGCTCTTCATTGGCCTTCGCAACCAGGTCGGGCCTTCCAGCCGGCGTGCTGGACGGTCTGGACGGTCTGGGCGGGCCGGGCTGCCGCGGGGCCGCCGGCGGCTGACGATCGACGGCGTCGAACATGTGTTCGGCGATGCACTCGACCAGGTCGCCGCAGGTGTGGATCCGATCGAGCCATTCGTCGGCGAACCGCATTTGGTAGCGGCCCTCGATCCGATTGACGGCGTCGAGAAAGCGGATCGGGCCGACTCCGGCCTCGGCGAGCGTCATGCCGGGCGTCAGCGGCTTGCGCTGTGCTGGCGCCTGCACCCGCGCGAGTTCTTCGAGCACGACCCGCGTGATCGCGGACCGGGACGACGCCTTCGGCTCGCCTCGGGCGGTGTCGGCGACCGGCAAACCAGACGAAAAAGCAGTCGAGCTTCCCACGAAAACTCCCTCCGTCGCGGGCGACTCCCATCGGGAGCCGCACACTCGAGTAACGGCGGCCCGCATTCCAGGGACCGCTTCGACCGTCGCTGCGCACGACGGACGCCTGGAAATGTAAAAAATCAACGCCGCGACGAACAGCACCCCCGCGATTTCGCCGACGCGAGCGCTGTTTTCAATGACCGACTTTTCCCGCGAAAAACCGCGCATTGAAAAACCGTGCGGCCTCGCGAAGACGTGCCGGAGGAAGCGGTCGCGCCGATCGCGGTCACCCTGCGAGCAGTTTCCGGAGGACGAACGGCAGGATGCCGCCCGAGCGGAACTGGTCGAGCTCCACCGGCGTGTCGATCCGCACGAGGCAGGGAATCTCCTTCACGGAGCCATCCAGCCGGTGGGCCTTCACGACGACGGTCGAACGCGGGACGAGATTGTCGAACGGAATGTCAAACGTCTCCTCTCCCGTAAGCCCGAGCTGCTGCCACGGCTCCGGCAGCACGAGCGGCAACACGCCCATGCCCACGAGATTCGAACGGTGGATCCGCTCGAAGCTCGTCGCCAAGACCGCCCGCACGCCCAAGAGCATCGTCCCCTTGGCCGCCCAGTCGCGGGAACTGCCCGTGCCGTATTCCGCCCCGGCGAGCACGACGAGCGGTGTGCCGGCGGACTTGTAGCGGATCGCGGCGTCGTAGACCGGCATCACGTCGTTGCCGGGCAGGAGCCGGGTCACGCCCCCTTCCGTGCCGGGCACGAGCAGGTTGCGGATGCGGATGTTGGCAAACGTGCCCCGGGTCATCACGCGATCGTTGCCGCGGCGGGCGCCGTAGCTATTGAAGTCTGCCGGCGGCACGCCGTGCTCGATCAGATAGTGGCCGGCGGGACTTGCCTTGGCAATGCTGCCGGCCGGCGAGATGTGGTCGGTCGTGACACTGTCGCCGAGGGCGAGCAGCACCCGGGCGCCGCGGACGCTCTCCGGGGCCTTGGGCTCGCGGGTGAGCTCGGCGAGGAACGGCGGCTCCTGAATGTAGGTGCTCGTGGCGTCCCAATCGTAAAGCTCCCCCTTGCTCGTCGGCACCTCGTTCCAGCGCGGGTTCGACTGCCAGACGTTGCCGTAGCGGGCCTGAAACTGCGCCGGCTGCACGCTCGCTTCGACGGTGGCTCGCACCTCGTCGGCCGTCGGCCAGATGTCTTTCAGGAAGACGTCCTTGCCGTCGTTGCCTTTCCCGATCGGCTCCCGCGAGAGATCGATGTCGGTGGTGCCGGCCAGCGCGTAGGCCACGACGAGCGGCGGGCTCGCCAGCCAGTTGGCCTTCACGAGCGGATTGACGCGGCCTTCGAAATTGCGGTTGCCCGAGAGCACGGCGGCGGCGACGAGATCCCCTTCGTTCACCGCCTTCGCGACCGGATCCGGCAGCGGGCCGGAATTGCCGATGCACGTGGTGCAGCCGTAGCCCACCGTCTCGAAGCCGAGCGCGTCGAGATCCTTGTCGAGCCCCGACCGCTCGAGGTAGTCGGTGACGACGCGGGATCCGGGCGCGAGGCTCGTCTTCACCCAGGGCTTCGTCGTGAGCCCCTTCGAGACCGCCTTCCGCGCCACGAGCCCGGCAGCCACCATGACGCTCGGGTTGCTCGTGTTGGTGCAACTCGTGATCGCGGCAATCACGACGGAGCCGTGGTGGATCGTGGAGGAGTGGCCGTTGTCTTGGACCATGCCGCTGCGACCGAGCGCCGCCGCATCGAGCGCGAAGCCGCGGTTCGCCGTGGGGGCGGTGAGCGATTCAGCGAACGTCTTCTTCACGTCGGTGAGCGCGACGCGATCCTGCGGCCGCTTCGGGCCGGCGAGGCTCGGCACGACGCTGCCGAGGTCGAGCGTGAGCCGCTTCGTGAATTCGGGGATCGGCGCGGCGTCGGTGCGGAAGAGCCCCTGCTCCTTCATGTAGCGCTCGACGAGCTCGACCTGCGCCTTCTCACGGCCGGTGAGCCGCAGGTAGGCAAGGGTCTCGGCGTCGATCGGGAAGAAGCCCATCGTGGCCCCATACTCGGGCGCCATGTTGGCGATCGTGGCCCGGTCGGCGAGCGACATGCCCGAAAGCCCGGGGCCGAAGAACTCGACGAACTTCCCGACCACGCCCTCCTTCCGCAGGATCTCCGTGACGGTGAGCACGAGGTCGGTGGCCGTGGCACCGGCGGGGAGCCGGCCCGTGAGCTCGAAGCCGACCACCTCCGGCAGCAAGAGCGAAAGCGCCTGGCCCAGCATCACCGCTTCCGCCTCGATGCCGCCCACGCCCCAGCCGACAACGCCGAGGCCGTTGATCATGGTCGTGTGGCTGTCGGTGCCGACGAGCGTGTCGGGCACGGCTACCTTCAGGCCCCCCTTCCCCGCCGCGGGATCGTCGCGCAGGAAGACGCAGCCGGCGAGGAATTCGAGATTCACCTGGTGCACGATGCCGATCGCCGGCGGCACGACGCGGAAATTCTGAAAGGCCTGCTGGCCCCACCGCAGAAACGCATAGCGTTCGGCATTTCGCTCAAACTCGATCTCGACGTTCTTTTCGAGCGAATCGGCCGCTCCGAAAAAATCGACCTGCACGGAGTGGTCGATGACGAGATCGACCGGCACGAGCGGATTGATCTTCTTCGGATCGCCCCCGAGCCGCTTCATCGCGGCCCGCATTGCCGCCAGGTCCACCACGCACGGCACGCCGGTGAAGTCTTGCAGCACCACGCGGGCGGGCTTGAATGGAATCTCCGTCTCGGCAGGCTTGGCGGCATTCCAGGTGGCGAGGCTCCTGACATCCGCCTCGGTCACCTCGTAGCCGTCGCAGGTCCGCAGAAGGGCCTCGAGCACGGTGCGGATCGAATAGGGCAGCCGCGACGTGTTGGTCACCCCCGCATCATCGAGGGCCCGCAGCCGGTAGAGCGTGGCGGGGCCGGAGCCGGTTTCGAATGAGGCGCGGGCGGAAAACGGGTCACGGGGGGCGGCGGCCATCGTGGTGCGAAGCCTTTCTGAATGCGTGCGAGGGTTTGAGGTTTGGATGGGGGTAGCCTACCGAAATCGTCCGAACCGGCCACGCCCAGGTGTCCAGCGGCCATTCGCTCTGGCGTTCGGCCCGCCGAAACAGCGTTATTTCGCGGAAAATCCGCAGTCCAAAAAATTCCTGGCTCCAGATTCGACACGGCGCCGGATGCCGTGTATGTTTGACGTGTCTGAGGTGACGGAGACCTCGGATTCAACAATACAAAAACGATCTTTTCAGCGGCTGTTCCCCCCCCAAAGACCCACACCTCGATAGCCGCTACTCGGGCCCGTGGTTTCCCCAACCACGGGCCCTTTTCTTTTTACACGCGAAACATTGGCATCCTGCCGATTTTCGCTTGGCGAGCTCCGCTCGCTGGTATGACAGGCCTCCGTGCCTGTCCACACGCCGCACGCTTGTTAGCTTTTGATTGCCCCCTCTTGCGGGGCTATCATCCCTCCGTAGAATGTCGCTCCTGAGGATGGATTGGCATCCGTGGTACGCATGTAGGTTTCGACACATTTGAAGGCAGGCAGCCAGCGACGCGTCATAGGAAGGCGAGTCAGCAAAGGGCAAGGATGGGTTCGGTCAATTCTGGTCGCGATTGCATCAGCCTGCGTGGCGATTGCGGCCGGCCCTGCCCCGGCTGGCCTGCTCACGCTGAGCGGCACGACCTACAGCGAGTCATTCGATTCCTTGGGGACAGGCACCGGGGCCACCACGCTGCCGGCGGGCTGGGATGTGCGTACCACCGCCACCGGCACCACCCTCGGCACGATCTCCCCGAGCGTGGTCAGGCAGACGTGGGGTGACAATGCCAAAGGCTTCATCAACACGGCCTCGGCCACCGGTCTCTCGACCAACGCCTCCACGGAATCCCAAAACGCCTCGACAAACCGAGCCCTCGGCGTGCGCACAGCCAACGACTTCGGCGATCCCGGCGCAGCATTCAACCTCAACTTCGATTCCACCGATCTCACGCTCACCGCCGGCTCGATCGACCTGATGATGCTGAGCGTCCAGGCGCGGTCGGTTACCTGGTCGCTCCAATACGGCCTCGGCACGGCGCCCGCGTCGTTCACCACATTCGCCACCTGGGCTGACCCAGGCATCTGGGGCACGACGCCCATCACGTTCTCGAGCGCGGCGCTCGCGGCGATGTCGAATCAGCCAAGCGTGTGGTTTCGTGTCGTGGCCCTGTCGGCCTCCACCGGCACGGGCTTCCGCGACACGATCGGGATCGACAATTTCCAGATCGCATTCGTGCCCGAACCATCGACTCTCGTTTGTGCCATCGTCGGCGCGGTGTGCTCCGTCGTCGTTTTGACGGGCCGGCGGCCGCGCCGGGCCGCGGCCAGCGGCTTCACACTCACGGAATTGCTCGTCTCCATCACCATCATCGGCCTGCTCGTGGGCCTCTTGCTGCCGGCCGTGCAATCGGCGCGGGAGTCGGCCCGGCGGAGCCACTGCCACAACAATCTGAAACAGGTCGCACTCGGCGTTCTCGGCTACGAAAATGCCAACGGTCGATTCCCGCCGGCCGCGACCGTCAGCGAAGGCTCGAACACGGCCACCTGCACCGGCTGCTGGAACCCGTGGTCCGAGGCACAGCTCTCCTCTGTGTCGCCTGCGGGGAGCAAGCATGGCACGAGCTGGATCCTGGAGACGCTCCCCTTCCTCGACGAGACCGCGGTCTTTAATTCCTGGAATCGAGAGACCAACGTGCTCGGCAATGCCTCGGTCGCGCAGACCGACATCCGGCTGCTCTACTGCCCGACCCGGCGGTCGGGCATCCGCACGGGGCAGCATGACCATCGCAACCTCGTCTCCACCTCTTGGCGGGGCGGCGGCAGCGACTACGGCGGCTGCTATGGCCGGCTCGACGGCTTTCTCAACACCACGTCCGAAGACCATCGCTTCGCCCACCGCGGCACCCCGATCCCCGGCTCCGTCGGCAGGCGAGAGAGCGTGTTTCTCCCGAACACAGGCGTGGCCGCCGGAGCGATTCGCGACGGCCTCTCCAACACGATCATGCTCGGGGAGATGCAGCGGTTGCGACCGCTCGCCGGGGCCAGCAGTGCCGCCGACACCTACAACCGCACGAGCCACGACGGCTGGGCCGTCGGCGGCGCCGCGACGCTCTTCACCACCTCCACCGATCCCACGCACTCCAATCCCGGCGGTATGAACAACCTCTTCTTCGAATCTCCCGGCAGCGACCATCCGGGCGGCGCGTCGTTTGCGATGGCCGACGGCTCCGTCCACTGGCTCGACGAATTCATCGACGCCAGAGACAACAACGCCGTCTTCCCGTTGCTCGGTTCGATGCGGGACGGCCAGTCTGCGTCACTCGCGCAAGCACCATGATCGCCGCCATGCCTTGCTTTCAGGTTGTGTGGTGTTTCCACGCCGCGGCATTGCTGCTTGCAGCGATGACCGGCTGCTCCCGATCGAATCGCCCCCCGCTGGGCGATGTTGCAGGCACCATCACGCTCGACGGCCGCCCGCTCCCTGCCGCGGCCGTGCACTTCACGCCCGACGGGCCAGGCCGCACATCGCTCGGCTCCACCAACTCCGCCGGCGGCTATCAACTCCGCTACCTCCGCGACATTACCGGAGCGAACCTCGGCCGCCACACCGTGCGGATCATGACGGCGACGGAGGAGAACAGCGGCCGCGAAATTCTGCCTCCGCGGTATCACACTGACACCGTGCTCGAAGCCACGGTGCAGCCTGGAACCAACCAGATCGATTTTTCGCTCCAGTCGCGGTAGCACGGCATGTAGACCGCTTGCTCCGCAAGCTGTTCGGGATCCGCTTGCGGAGCAAGCGGTCTATGTCAGCCAGTCCCCTTTCTCCAGCAGCCTTAAGATTTTCCTGTCGCGTCGATTCATTTTGCCGGGGTTGCCCGGCTGCTGGCAGTCTCGCGAATCTCGGGGTGCGATCTCGACGGCCACCCCCACCGCTTCTGTCGTCGATCGGATGACTCCGATAGCAGACTGTGGAACGAGAGAAGGATGACGCGGCAGGGAGATGATGGCATGACGCTGCCGGGGATGCTGCGCGGTGCTGCGATCGTGGCCTGCCTCTGCGCCGCACCAATCGCGGCAGCGGAGCAGGAGCCTCCCGAACAGACGGCCCGAGGCTTTCTCAAGCAGGCCGTCGACTACGGCAACGCATCGGCCACGATGGCCGAGCAGGGAGACGTGCGGGCGGTCGACGGCTTCTATGCTTCGGCCGAAGCGGCCTGGAACGCCGTCTGGACCTGCCCCGGTTCGCGGCCGATTCTCGAAGAGGCAGCGTGCCTCTATGCCGCCGCGCTCGAGGGGCTGCTCGTGACGGCCGACCAGCACGGCCGGCTCTCGGGCAATGGTCTCGTGATCGGACCGGCCTGGAAGCCGATCTGCGTGCCGATCGAGACGCGGGCTTTGCCGGTCGAGGCGGCGGCCATCGAGCGCGTGGTGGCACGGCCACCGGCAGGCGACCGGCGGCTCACGCGGCAGCATGTCCGCGGAGGATTCGGCCTGCCCGTCGCCGTGCGGCTCGCGCGGAGCGTGGGCGACGCGGGCGACGAATTCGCGCCGCCGCGGCAATCGCTGGCGGCGACGGCCGTGCTGCGATTCAAGATGCCGGGCGACGAAAACTTTCTGCAGAAATTCTCCGGGCCACTCGCACGAGACCACGCGCCGGCGATCCTCGACCTCGCGAATCCCGTCGAGATCGCCGCCGTGCACGTGGGGCCGGCGCGGCCGCTTCTGGCGGCGGACCTCTCGCTGCCGCTCTTGGACATGCTCGAAGGCATGCCGAAGACGTCGAGCATCACCGGCTTTCTGCAGCCCTACGGCCTCGGCGACACGGTGCCGAAGCTCGAGTTTCTCGAGCCCCATCAGCCCGGCCGCATTCCGGTCGTGTTTATCCACGGCCTCGCGAGCGACGAAGGCACCTGGTTCGACCTGATCAACGAGCTTCGCACTTGGCCGACGTTTCACCGCCGTTACGAAGCCTGGGTCTATCACTACCCGACCGGCGCGACGTTTCTCCATTCCGCCGCGGTGCTCCGCCGGGAGTTGCGGGCGGCCGTGCAGCGGCTCGACCCGCAGGGCACCGATCCAGCGATCAGAAACATGGTACTCGTCGGACACAGCATGGGCGGCCTCCACGCGAAGCTGCAGGTCATCGATCCCGGCACGAAGCTCTGGGACGCGATCTGCCACGTGCCCTTCGAGCAGATCGTCTTGCGGCCGGAGATCAGGGAACGCGTGCGGCCAAACTATTTCTTCGAGCCGCTCCCCTTTGTGAAGCGGGTCGTCTTCGTCGCCACGCCCCACGCCGGCTCGTCGCTGGCCTCGCGCGGAGTGGGACGGATCGCCGCGCTCACGGTAAAGCAACCCCCGGAGTCGAAGGCGATCCACGACGAGGTCGTGCTCATGAATCCCGACGCCTTCCATTCCGACTACCAGCGCTCGCTGCCCACGACGATCGACATCCTCGAGCCCAACTCGAGCATCCTGCGGGCCCTTCGCGAACTCCGCACTCCCTGCTGGGTGACGACGCACAGCATCATCGGCACCGCGCATCAATCGCTCGTGAGCGGCCCCGACGACTGCGTCGTGCCGGCCTCGAGCGCGCGGCTGCCGGGCACGACAAGCGAACTCGAGGTGCCCGCCACCCACACCCGCGTGCACCACCACCCGCAGACGGTAATGGAAATCGAGCGCATCCTGCTCGAGCACTTGAACGAAACCCGGTAGGACAGGCTTCAGCCTGTCCTACCGACGGAGGTGAGGGGGTCGGCTGAAGCGTGCCGAGCATTTGAACCGAGTCCTCGAGGGCCACCGCGAGGCACCTTCTGCCGCCCCCGAGCCGGTGCGGCACCATCAGGGATCCGCTTGCGGGGCAAGCGGTCTACTTTCGACAGGCACGGAGGCCTGTCCTACACGCGGGCGGCGGCGTGCTCTTCGGCCACGAACTCCAGATCGGAGCTGAGGTACTTCACCGTCGCCGTCGGGGCGAGGTTGAAGTAGACGCGGCCGTCGGTCTTCCAGCGGCCGTTTGGCTCGTAGAGAAACTCGGCCGTGGCGGCGCGGACATTCGAGACGGCCTCTACTTCCTCCATGCCGCCCCCTTCGATCGCCTCGAAGCTCACCTCGATCGCCACGAGCGCCTTGAGGCCGCCGGTGTGACGATCGCGGGCGTAGACCACGTCGTCATCGAAAAGCACGTCTGTCCACCGCAGGCCGCGAGGCTTGCCGCTGGCGCTCGCCCGCTCGATGAACTTCGCCTCGAGCTGCTCGCGCTGGCGGTGGAAATCACGCTGGGCCCGGGCCAGCCTCTCCGCCTGCCTCGCGGCGCGAATCGGCCGCAGCGCCACCGCCAACACCATGACCGACGCCACCACGAGGGCGATCGCGGAAAAAAAGAACAGGGCGTTTCCCACGGGCGGCCTCTCCTGGATCGTGTGGGGTCCAATGCGTGAAGTGTACGACCGCCGCCACGATCGTCAAAAGTCGTCGCTTCGGCCGGCCGCGTCGAGCCCGCTCTTTTGGCCCGCTGGCGTTCGTGGCCGGTTTCTCGAAACCTCAGTTAGGATGCCCCCCATGAAAAAGACCGCAAAAAAAACTGCTCGCAAGAACGCCACGACGGCCACGCCACGCACCCGCCCGGCCCGGCGGCCGCTCGGCGCCCATCAGTCGATCGCAGGGGGTTTCACGAAAGCGGTCGCTCGCGCCATCGAGACGGGCTGCGAGTGCATGCAGATCTTCACCCGCAACATCAATCGCTGGGATGTCTCGCCGCTCGACCCCGACGAAGCCGCCGCCTTCCGCCGGGCCGTGAAGGATGCCGGGCTCAGGCTCGTCGTCGCCCACGACTCCTATCTCATCAACCCCGCGTCCGCCGACGACGCCCTGCGGCGGAAGTCGATCGCGGGCCTGGTCACGGAGCTCGGGCGGGCCGAGGCGCTCGGCATTCGTTGGGTGGTCGCGCATCCTGGCGCGGCCGGCGAGCAGCCCCTCGACGAGGCCGTGGCCCGTGCGGCCGACGGCATCGCCGCGGCGCTCGACGCCACCCGCGGGCTTGCGGCCGGCATCCTGATCGAAACCACCGCCGGCCAGGGCTCCTGCCTCGGCGTTGCCTTCGAGGAAATCGGCACGATGCTCGCCCGGATCGACAAGCAGCCCGGCCTCGCGAAGCGCGTGGGCGTCTGCCTTGACACCTGCCATGTCTTCGCCGCCGGCTATCCGCTCGCGCCGCAGGAGAGCCTCGACGACACGCTGCGGCAGTTCGACCGCGCGATCGGCCTCGAGCGGCTCGTCGTGATCCACGCCAACGATTCGAAGCGCGAGCTCGGCTCCCGGGTCGATCGCCACGAGGGGATCGGCGCGGGCAAAATCGGCCGCGAGGCCTTTCGCCTGATCATGAACCACCCGAAGCTCGCCCACATCCCGCTCATCCTGGAAACGCCGAAGGAAGGCGCCGACGGCAAGGTGTCGCCGGCGAAGGACCGCGGTAATCTCGCCATGCTGCGTCGCCTGCAGCGGTAGGGCAGGCTTCAGCCTGCCACGAATCTGATCCGCTTGCGGAGCAAGCGGTCTACTCTGGATGGAGGCGAGAGGGTCGGCGGAAGCGTGCCGAGCATTTGGACCGAGTCTTCGAGAGCCACCGCGAGGCACCTTCTGCCGCCCTTGAGCCGGTGCGACACAGTCTTGTGATCCGCTTGCGGAGCAAGCGGTCTACTTTGCAAGCGGTCTACTTTGCAAGCGGTCTACTTTGCAAGCGGTCTACTTTGCAAGCGGTCTACTTTGCAAGCGGTCTACTTTGCAAGCGGTCTACTTTGCAAGCGGTCT
>Ga0172376_10003242_pt1 | contig 19420 bp, 29 predicted proteins | sample Lak35m_FD_121114 | JGI IMG/M metagenome (GOLD analysis project Ga0172376, IMG submission 121114) | Freshwater microbial communities from Kabuno Bay, South-Kivu, Congo - kab_092012_35m | ecosystem: Environmental > Aquatic > Freshwater > Lake | place: Democratic Republic of the Congo: South-Kivu... | reverse complement strand
GCGATACCATCAATACCGAATGATACTACACCGTCATTCGTTGGGTTTGGATATGCCAACAACCCAATACTATTAGTTTCTTCTACGGACAACGCCACCCTTTTAGGAATACGAATACCCACATGAAACTTATTCTTGTAACCAGCAACTACTTGACCGAGAGTTGCATTACCGTTACCACCACTTACTATTGACTTAAGCAAGAATGGTTTTGTGTCACCAGCAGTCAATACGCTAACTGCTAGGAACATAGCAATGATATAATTCATTGACATAACTCCTTGAATAAAACTATTAAAACTTTTGTATATGTTGTTCTCTCAATGCCTTATTGGTGTCAAGATATACTGTATCTTTCTTTGGTTTCTCTTTCTTGCAACAAGAATGATCCTTCTTCATTTTCTTTGGCTTTACTTCTTCTGCAAGAAATGTGTATGTTACAAACATAAAGCCAACTATTAACATTAAAATCTTCATAGCAATCTCCTATAAATTACACTACTAATATATGAAATTTATTTATACGATCAAAATAAAAATTAACCCATTGGGTTGGCATCACGGATTTTTTCTTTAATCCATTCGTATACCTTTTCATCGTGAGTATTTACTTTCCACTCTTTAACTGTTCTGGTATCCATTTCGTGAAGTCCAAATGGACGCACATCGGATATTTTAGCAACATGACCAGTCTCAAATTCAATATGCCATGCCACCTTTTCTATTCCATCAAATTCATCACCCGATTCCGTGGAGAATGTTGGTTGTCCAAATGCTCTGATTAAATGTCTAAACTCACATTCCATAACGCCAACTTGTGGTGCCAATCTGACCACAATATCTTTTCCCAATCTGTGTTTAGGATAATTCATAATATCACCTTCTATTTTTGTAATCTGTTTCGTAGAAACCTTGAACTTTAAGAATTGGTTTACTACTTGAAAATGTTTCTAATTTGTTTAACTTTGACTTCTTGCCACATACACATTTTTCTGGTAAAGAATTTGGCAATGGAACAAAATACTCCTCTATCTTACCACATTTATCGCATTCAAAATCATAGACTGGCATAAGGCAATCCTCCATGAAATAAAAAGTTAATAAACATTTGTATAAAATAAATTCCTATCGCAACGGGTAAACCTAAAAGAAATGTGAATGTAATTACAACAACCACATACAATAAATAAACAAATGGAGTAACTATCCCCATTGATAAAAACTCAACGAATTTTTGCATAATAAAACCTTTGTGTGTTAAAATTTTGAAACTTCATTTACAAGATATGTGTAATCAACATTATTGATATTTACAGTTCCCTTCAAAACAGGTAAACCCATTCCGGTCAATCCTCTCTTAAAAAACTTTTTTAGACTATCTTTTATTAAAGGTGATATTGCATCTGAAAACTTATCTACATTTAACATATCATGCTTTTCAGTAAACAAATGTTCTTGAAATATAATTTCAAATATCTCGTCTTTTAATTCATCATTTAATTCTATAATGTCCATAACAGTTCTTGTATCAAAATTCATATTGTGAATTATTCCTATTAGAAAAATCAAAAAAGTTATCAGATGTTAGATATGAATATGAAATAGATTTTATTTCATCCATGGATAATCCGTTTTCTTCATAGTTTTCCAAATCTTCTTTTGTGATATAAAGATAATTTCCCTTTGATGAATAAAGTCTCCAACCATCTACAAAAATAAAATTCATTTAATATGCCTTATATCATTTCCATTTCATCTTCATCTTCACCATCGAAGTCTTCGTCTTCATCGAAATCATCAAAATCTTCAAAATCTTCATAGGATTCATCATCATCATAATAATCTCCGTCTTCATCATCGTATTCTTCTTCTTCAACATCATCCCATTCCTTATTATCCATTTCATCATCCATTTCATTTTCCATATCGTTATCCATATTTTCGTCTCCAATAAAGTATTTGATATAACCATGAACTGCATCAATATAATTTTCAGCAATAGATAATTTGTATTGAACCCAATCTTCAAGTTGCATTTCACGGTTCATCATTTTATACAACTGATTTGATTTTTCCATAATAGCAAGTAATTGTGCTTTTGCCATTTCAGTTTCATCTTCAAACTGATTGTGTGATTCTTTTAATTTATTTCTATAATCGAACAGACGTGCCTCCGCAATACGAACTATTTTTTTAGCAACTGCCTTATTTTTTGAGTTACTTTTTAATACAGATGAAGTGTTTACCGCTTCGTGTAAATCTTTTCTTAAACTGTTAATCTTTTTTTTGTTCTTTACTTCTCTCAAAGCATTAACAGTTTCTTCGATTATCATTTTTTTTATAGGTTTCATTAGAATCTCCAATACCATTCGGGCATATACAAATATACAAAAATTATTTTATATTACAAAGCAAATTATTCTTCATCTATAATATCATCCATCCCACCAAAAAGATAATCCAATTCATCACCTTCTTCATCGTGAGAAATAAAATCGCGTTGTCCAACTCTCGTATCTAAATCAACAAATGAATCCAGAAATGTATCCTTATCTGGAGATATGTATGACTTTCTTTTCATAAGTGGTTCAACCATTGCTACGAACATTTCCTTTTCAGCATCGGTTGTTGGTTGAGATAGTTTGTTCTTCAAACGAAATGTATCTTTCGGTGAATACTGTGTAACACGATGTCCGAATACATCTTCTTTCATCATGTCCATGATATATGTTGCTTCTTCTATTTCTTTATACATCTTCTTTCTCTTTTTTCTACCAGCACAATGAGCCTTCTGACTAAATCCCTTTGGTCTGGAACAGTTTATGGACTTCTTATATTTTCTAGACCACTTCTCTAATATGTTTTTTATTTTAGTTTCCATGATAATAAATATCAAACTCTTTGTATTGCATCATAAATTTGTGAAGATATTGGCTCTGGAAGATTATCCTTTGTAAACCAATTAACATCTTCGTGTTCCCAATCTATCTTAACAAAGAACCTTTTTTTAACTGTGTATAGGAATAGGAAATACATTCTATTATCTGCAAAGTATCTATCTATACAAACCAATTTAGCATCTGGTGGTATCTGATGTGTTGTTTCCTCAAAGAACTCTCTACGAGCACAATCTTCCATAGACTCTAACTTATTAACATTTACCTCACCGGATGGAACAGACCAGTTTCCGCCTAAATAATGTGCCTTAGAGTTCCGTTTGGTTAAAAGAAATTCGCCAGAAGCAGTCATGGTAAGAATACCAGCTGCTCCCGGCTTTATTATTTTCGATAGTTCTTCGGGTGATATATGATTTATATTGGGCATACATACTCAATTATTGTGGATATTTACCGTTCTTTATTCTATTGTATATCATAATAAGTTCCACCTCTGACATATCATCGAGGTGTCTTTTACCCACAACCTGTTGGCACCATGACATAAATTTTTTATCACCATCCCAAGATATTTCATTTTTGTCTGCAATTTTATGTATATCCTTTGGTATCATTTATTGTATGGAAACATATCATTTAATTTTTGTTTTCTTTTATTACAACCGCAATCTTCTTTCCCTACTGCTTTAGCAACTGCTTCAGCAACTTTATCCAAACCAACTGCATTTGTTATTTTTGCAATAGTGTCACCAAGACCTTTTGATTCTTGGTTTTCATTTAGTTTTGTTTGTTCACTCATAGTAACCACCTTTAATTAGTTTTACTTTAATGTAATTAAATAACGAAGTTTATTAAATTCTGCAACCATTTCATCACGAATGTTAAGTAAGTCTGTATCAGTCTGTCCGTTAAGAACATTATCCAAATTCAGAAGATACCCAACTGTTTCGTCTATAAAAGACAAAATATCTTTTTCATTTCTATTGTAAACTTTGAATGGTAAAGCCGGAACTCTTCCATATTTACCCATAAGAACTTCTACAAAATTGTCAATCAAACCATCCATTGCACCATAAGTTTCACCATATGCTTGATGGCGTGCATAAGATTTTGTCTGCCAATGAAAGAAACGAAGTTGTGTTTGGATAGCAACAAGAGTGCTTGCTATTTCATGCATATAATTCTCCAAAAAATAAAATGTAGATTCCAGATATAAATATATGCTTAATTTTGTTTATCATTATTTTTCCAGAAAGAATATATCCCCTTATCCAATTCATATTCGTTCCATATAAATTGTTCCCTCATAGGTTGTTGTTTTGCCCATTCCCACATTCTTTTTAGACCTTCATCGAGGAGAGTCTTATCTTGATAACCAAGCAATTTAACAGATTTATCCCATGTTGGATGTGCATACTTTACCTCATGTCTTGGTTCAAGATGAACGGTATCGTGATATCCAGTAACAGAAGACAATACTTGATTTGCAAAGTTAATAGTCTGTTCGTGTGTTCCACCAACATTTATTATTTCTTTTGATGCCCTGCCATCAACGGCTGCCTTCCAAAGAGGTTCAAGACAGTCATCTATGTAACTAAATGATCGAACTTGATTACCGTCACCGTATATCGTCATTGGTTTATTATTAAGTACCTGATACATCCATATACCCAGCACATTCCTATACTTGTCCCAAATGTTTTGTTTTACACCATAAACATTATGAGGTCTTATTATACACCAATCCAATCCATGTTGTTCACCTGCAATCTGTATATCCTGTTCACATGCAAACTTAGCAACACCATAAGGATCTATCGGTGCAGGATAATGCCTTTCATCAAATGGTGGATTACCATGACCATATATTGCCATTGTTGATGTGAACACCAATCTCTTTATATCATGTTTAATACAATTGTTTACAATGTTGGCCGTTGCTAATAGATTATTTTCATAGTTGAAACAACGGATAAAAGGAGACAACCCTTCGGCTGCGTAAGCTGCCATATGATAAACATATGTTGGTTTGTGTTTATCAAATATATCATCTATTCCTTTTCTATCAACACAATCCACTTCATAGAAGATTGCATCCTTATTTACATTTTCGATATAACCGCCGGATAGGTTATCCACAATAACAACATTGTATTCTGGTTTATTCTCTATTATCCAATCTGCAAGTCTTGAACCAATTAGACCTGCACCACCAGTTATCAATATAGTTTCTTTATTCATATCGTATTCCTTTAATTGCATTTCCTTTGGGTGAATGTGAGTTTTCTTTTGTTCTGAATGGATTGAAACCCCATTTGTATGTGAATGTTTCAGCAGCATCCCGCTCACTTTCCTTGAACCGTTCTCCTTCTGATCCATTCTTTGTTGCCATACTTCCGAAGTGATAGAAGTTTAGTTTTCTACTTCTTAAAAAGTTACACCCAATCAGTTCCAATTTTAGAAAGAAATCCCAATCACAAATGAATGGTGAATTGTATATCGTATCAAAGCCACCAACTGCCATATAGTATTTCTTTTGCATGATGAAAGGAAATATCTCACCATCGTTTGTTAATTCATCTTTTCTGTGATTTTGTTCTTCATTTGTGTATCGTTTGAAATCAAAATCATCTACACCACCAAAATTAAGAGTAACGAAATTAAATATACTTGGAGTTCTTTCAATTTGATTTGGTGTTATGATTAACTTATCTTGAAAATCTTTTTGAAGTACAGTGTCCCAATCTTTCGGAAAAACATTGTCATCATTTACAATCAACACCCATTCATTTGTTGAATTATACACACCAAGATTTAGAGCATATTGCATACCAGAGTTTTGTTCCAATGGTATGAAAGAAACTCTGTTACTATATTCATCAATGATATGTTGTGTTTCTTCAACGAAACCATCTATCACAACTATTATTTCATTCTCATACTTTTGATTTTCCAATGCAGACTTCAAACAAATATCCAAACACTTCGGATTTCTGTATGACGGTATTATTACTGAAATCATATTTTACTCCAATCTGTTAGTGGTGATAACCAAGCAGTTTCACCATGAGTTGAATAACCCGGAACCGAAGTTATTAATATACGATTTTTTTCTCTCAATTCCAAGAACATTTTATAGTCATCTGGATAGTGACCTCTGTTTGTCCACTTTCTCAAAACTTCTTCATCTTCTTTTAATACCTTAACAGTAGATGCAAATGTCATTGTTGTGCTGTTGGTTATTTTCCAATGGCATGATTTTGATAAAAATAGTTTTGTATATTCGCCACCATCATCATCTATCTGTGGATTTCCACCACGACTTGCTGGAATGTATTTATCCGGATGGTCATACAGACTCAAATACTCTGCACCTAAATCAATACCTTCAATCAGGATGTTTTCGGAACCTGGTCTATGTAAATAATCATTTTCCAAAAAGTATATTATATCATCTTCATTTTTTTTCAATGCCCAATCTAGTGCAAGATTGAATGTTCCTGCACCATGACCAACGGAAACCTTTTGAATATCATCAACATATTTCAGTATCATTTCTTTTGTGGTATCTGAAACATTGTCTGCAATGATATGAAAATTATCTTTACCAAATACTTCAACTGCATTTCTTAAACAGTTTTCATTTGTTATGTATTCCGGTTTTACTTTATTGTAACCAGCATCCGATATTCTGTAAACTACTTTTATATTACTCATTTTGTTCCTATTAAATCTTTTATACCATTTTCCCAAAGCATATCGCCAAGTGATATGTATTTCTTTGCTTCTTCAAAGTTGTGTCTTATTGCATCAATTCTGCTGTTGTAAAACTCCTCTGTGAACATACCACTTAAAAATTTCTCAAATAAATCATCACAGTCTTTGAAGAAAATTATACCATCTTTATCGAACATATCAAGATAGGATGTATCTTTATTCGTCCAGTAAATTGGAATACAACCACATAACATAGAATCTAATATCTTTTCAGAAAAGAATATATCATCTTCATTTTCTATTACCAATTCAAATCTATAATCTTTTAATCCTAAAAACTTACTATTGAAATCTGGATTGGCATATTCAATTATTGGTTCTAAAAGAGAGGACTGTCTATTTCGTATTTCATGCCTAAGATTATGTCCAGGCATATAATTTTTATGAGACATAATACAAGTTATATTACCTGTCTTTGGATAAATGTTCCATTCTTCTGGACGAATAAGTGTTCTCGCACCACCTGGAAAATACTTAAACTTTTCAGGATTTGGTGAATCCAATCCAAAGTCTTTATAGGTGCTGAATATCAAATCAAAATGATGTTGGTTATCCAAGACGAACTGGTAATGCCATTGTGCAAGAACCCTCGGTTCTACCAAAACTGCAATCTTATATTTTATATCATTACGTTTTATATCTTGTATACATGGTGATTCCCAACAATCAATCCATATTGCAATGTCTTGCATTTCATTTGGTGTCCATTCCAAATACTTGCTAGGAAAACACGGCCACTCTCCAACAACTTCTTTATCTCCAAAGTTTCCAGGATTACACATGAAGGCCTTTAATCTATTCATTGTTTGCCTCCGAGTAAAGACATCCAATGATATATCATTTCATCCATTGTTCCGTTGAAAGTATATTCTGGTTTCCATCCAAGTATATTTCTTATACGAGAGGAGTCACCTTTTAAGTATGGTAGTTCTTCCGGTCTTAAAAACTTTTCATCTTGAATAACATAATCACGATAATCCAATTCAAGTTTATTGAAAACATACTCACACATTTCTCTAACAGAACGAGTTTCGCCTGTTGCAACAACCCAATCATCTGGAGTATCTTGTTGTAATATAAGATGCATAGCCCTAATATAATCTTTTGAATGCCCCCAATCTCTATATGAATCCAGATTACCTAGCACCAATTTGTTTTCCAAACCTAATTTTATTCTAACGGCAGTTTTTACAACTTTGTTAGTTACAAAATTAGATCCTCGTCTTGGTGATTCGTGATTGAAAAGAATACCATTACTTGCATGTAAATTATATGCATTTCTATAATTACGAACAATGTTGTATGCAAAAACTTTTGAACATCCGTATGGTGAAACGGGTTTCATCAATGTTGTTTCTCTTTGAAACCCATCATCATCAACAGAACTACCAAACATTTCTGATGAAGATGCTTGATAGAATTTTGCATTAGGACATATCCTTCTATAAGCATCTAGTATATTTAATACACCAACCGCATTAGTCTGAACTGTAAACTGTGGAATATCATAACTAACTCTCACATGAGACTGAGCAGCAAGATTGTATATTTCATCTGGCATTATTTCAGAGAGCAACCTTTCCAAACTTGTTTGATCCAATAAATCACCATAGAAAACTTTTATATCTTCGTTTCCACCTGATAGACGACTTTGTTGGTGTTCTGGAACAGAGTTTCTTCTAATCATACCATATACATCATATCCCAATCCATAAAGATATTCGGCAAGATATGATCCGTCTTGTCCACCTATGCCAGTTATGAATGCCTTTTTCTTACTCATATTATTTTCCTATGTTACTTTTTGAATACTTCCATTTCAGTTAAATCTGGCCAATCCGATACAACCCATTGTCTCGGTTGTGTTTCTATCGCATTGGGTAATTTATCCAATCCAAGTTTAGCAGTTTCAGGTGTCATGTAGTAATGATAACCTACTGTTGATATATTTTGTTCTCGCCAAGGAATAACAGGTAGTCTACCATCATAAGACATTTTCTTTATCTCACTAGCAGCCGTTTCATCATCAAGTAAAAGTATACCACCCCTACCCAATGATAAATGTTTTTGATATTGAAAACTTATACCCATCATTGTATTTGGTATGTAACTATTTTCTTTCCACAATACAGCCGCATCTATTATGTTATCCGTTACATAATAATAGTCTAACCATTCTTCATCACGCCATTCTAATTCTATATTTAGTTTACTTGCAAGAAACGGAATAGAAATATATGTGTGTTTTGGAACTGAAATTTTATTTGTCTTTGTATAACGAAGAGCAAGTTCTATACCATGTGTGCAACTATCAATTGCAATAGCAAATGGTGCATTAAAAAACCTAGCAACTTCTTTTTCAAATTCTTGAACTATCTGAAACATAATACACCTTATTGTAATTTTGATTTTTCGTTTAGATATGTTTTTATATTGTTGGTTTCATTACACCATTTAGTTGCATACTTTGATGTAGTCTTTTCACTAAACATTGGATGATAGTATTGTTCACACCCACCAAAGAAATAATGAATGGCCTGTGTTAATCTCGTTTTATTCAAATCAGTAACACCTTCAACATTTGAACCACCGTGTAACATATTTGCAGCCCAAATAAGTGCTTGACCTTTTTTTAATTTTACAATATACGGATCAACTCCACTATTTTCAATCAATGATTGTATGAATGTTTCATATTCTCTATATGTAATTGCTTCTCCGTTTTCTATTGTATCTGGATGTGGTAGTTTCAAATTATGATATTCGTATGTTGGCCATCTATGACTACCAGGAACTATCTTCAATGAACCATTTGTTTCATCTACATCTTCAAATGCAACCCAAACACCACACATCCAAAGACTAGGAACCGTATGAAAGTGTATAACATCACTATGCATAGGTTGATTACTTCCCTTGATAAAGTTTATAGTTGAAAAAGGAAATGGCTCTTTGCCATATAATGTTGTTAATGCTTCAATTATTTTAGGATGTAATGTTAAGTTTGCTATTGAATCACTTCGTTTCCATTGTTCAAAAATACGTTTAGTATCTGTATATGTAAAATGGTCTGCATGAAAAACAGTTGATTCGTTATTTAATGCACCATACATATCATGTAGTATAGGTGATATGTCACTATCTGTTAAATTTAAGTCAATGATGGCATATCCTTTTTCATAAAAATGTTTACACATATCTTTTTGTTCCGGTGTTAAATCGGAATTATCTAAAAGACTATAAAAGAATGGTGATTCTATCCATGGAATGTCCAGGGCATCCTTATCTTTGAAATACTTTTCACTCATAAACTTCTCCTAATAACTCTTTAGCACTTTCTAAAATTCTGTTTTTATCTCTAATTTTTATCGGTCTAGCGGGACTTCCAGCATATATCATCCAAGGTTCTGTATCTTTTGTTACAACAGAATTTGCACCAACAATACTACCTTCACCAAGAGTAACGCCCGGTAGAACACTACAATTCACCCCAAGAGTTGAAAACCTTTTGAATGTTACTGGTAAGTTTACAACAGTTCTATGTTCGATAGGAACTACTGGAGAAATAAGTCCTTGACTAAAATCATCAGTTGCACAAACTATTCTTCCACCTGAACCTATGTTTGTAAAATCTTCCATTATTAGTTTAGCAGATGCACCACCGATAATAGAAACGTTTGGAGCTATATGTATGTAATTCCCTAAAATTGCCTGAGTTGAAATATATGTCCACATATCTATTGCAATATGATTTCCGACTTCAACTAACTCTGGTCTAGTTATTATACATTGGTCATGTATACGAACATCGTCTCCGTATTTTTTTAATTTATCTAACATATATTAGTCTTCATTATTTATCAATATAGAACCCCATGCCCATCCAGATCCTATTGCAGTCAAAACTATTTTGTCACCTTTCTTTATTTCACCACCCTTAATTGCCTCATCAAGTGCTATTGGAATTGATGCACCTGCAATGTTTGCATATTTGTTCATAACTGTTTTTACTTTATCCATAGGTAAACCAACTTCTTCTGCAACAATTTTTAATATGTTTATACTTGGTTGATGTGGCACCAACATAGAAATTTCAGAAACATCAGTGTTAGTTTTTTCTAAAACACTTTTTATAGAAGGCGGTAAGACTTTAACTGCTTGATCCCAAACTTGTTTACCTATCATGTTAAATGTTTCTCCTGGATTCAAATGAAATCCAGTCATACCGGTTCCAGATCCATTGGCAAGTATTTCCGAATACATCCATCCATTTTCAGACTTACCCAAAACAACAGCACCCGCACCGTCACCAAAGAATACGGAGTGTTTATGATTCCAGTCAGTTATTTTTGAATAAGCTTCTGTTGCAATCACAAGCACATTATTACACATACCACTACTGATAAATGTTGCACCTATTGTTAATGCATAAACAAATCCAGAACAAACAGCATTTATATCGAATGAAGGAACATTCTTTTGTATTCCGAGTTTATTATGTATTATACAAGCAGTTGATGGTGATATTTTCTCTGGACTTGAAGTTGCAACGATTATTAAATCCAAATCTTCTTTATCTATACCAGCATTTTCCAATGCAGATAAAGCAACGGCATATCCCATGTCTGACGGTAATTCATTATTAACCACTCTGCGTTCATCTATTCCTAATTTTTCTTTTACCCATTCGTGAGTAGTATCTACTCTGGATTCAATTTCGTGATTAGTAACTATCTTATCGGGTAGATAGGAGCTAGTTCCTTTTATTTTTACATTACGAAACTTCATCATTTCTCCAGAAAAACTTTATCAAATTGTTGTCCTTCGTATGGTCCAGTTTTGTATTCATATACAAATGTATCTTCTTCGAGAATATAATAATTATGTCCACCTTCAAGCGTAAAACTGGCATCACCGGGATAAAGAATTGGCTCTGCAATAATCACATCATCAATATCATATAAAATACATTTGACACTACCACGAACAACTATCCAACTTTCTTGTGCAATAACATTGCGAGTTCTTTCTTTCCATATATGTTTATGTGGTTTGAAAGTTTTACCTTCTTCCATTTGCAATATGGAACATTGTATGAATTGATTTTCTTCAACTATGTCCTGTCTTCCTGGTTTGAAATCTTCTTTACGAACAATAATGTGAAGCAGTTTTTCTGGTTCAACCTTTGAGTATATTTTCTCCATTTCAATTATCCTCTATTCTTTTCAAAATTGTCATTGCATATTCTGTATCAAAACCTGTAACAAGTGACCAACTGTGATTATTTTGTAAGAACTCTATTATGGTATCTTGCACATAAGTTGGATTGGTATTTTCATTATGTAATAAATCATCCTTTACATTCTGAACAAATTTATTATCATTTATTACTATGTATTTTCTAACTCTATTGTGTAACAAATTTATCGTGCTGGGTAAATCATTGAAAGTATTATCGGTTTGTATGAACATCATATCAACTATGTCATTCATTTCCAATTCATTTGGTCTCACCGTTACATCAAAAGAAATACCACAGTATTTTGAAATATCACTTGGGTAATATATTTTGGTATTTACTTTATCTAACCAAACTGACTTAAAGGATTTGTTAGTTGCATCTATATTTGATGCCAGACCGTTCAACATACACCATGAAAAAGTTAATCTTTCGTTTGGATGTATAGTTATCAATTCCATTATCGAACTGCATTCTTTTGAAAACTTACTTAAAACATTGCAGTATGGAAAGTCATTCATATCAGTTATACAAACATTAAAAAAGTTTTCTGATATTATTTTTTTCGATATTGTTTCTTTGGTGTCCATATTTATACTATTAGTTTTTTTAGTTCTTCAACAACTTTATCATCGCTAACATAAGGATTTATTGTGACATGACCAAATTCTGGAAAATAAAATTTTGGTCCAAGTTTAGGTTCTTCATTCTTTTCGATGACACCATTCCAACCATATAACTGATGAACAAAATCTCCCGTTATTATTGTTTTAACACCAAGACCAGCGGCTATATTTGACAAACCACCTTCAGCACCAATAAAGTAATGACAATTTTTGATAATAGAAGCTGTCAATGTTAATTCACTAACAGCAGTTATCTCGGATGTTTTTTGATCAAAACCATTTGGTTTTCCAACCGGTATCAATAACATATTATCATTTTTATTTAATTCTTCAAGTATACGATTTATATTTCTCCTCTTACCACCATAGCCCAAATTTGGAACATCAATTCCTATTTTATATTCTTCTTCTGTAAACAGAAAACTTTTTTCTTCCCAATTAGTTTGAACTGCTATCAGTTTATTGTTTCCAGTTCTATGTGATAAAAATGCATCTTTAACTAATTTATCATTTGATTTATTCGTATAAACTTCGTAGTTAGTATCAATATCTTCTATACCACATTGAATTTGGAATTGTTCAATTGGTGTTGATTTTCTATTGATTGGATGTAACTGATGAATAACATTATACACCGATTCATCACATTCTGAAAAATGAACATTATCAATATATGGGTTATTAAACATAAGTTCAAATGGTGCAAGTATGGATAATTGAAAATCAACTTGACAATCATTTCCGTGTTTATCTTTTAACTTCTTTGCAACAGAACTAGCAAATATGTTATCACCAATAAATCCAATAGTCTTTACTAAAATTTTCATAACTTAATCTCACTATAAACAAAATTATTTACTTTCAACCAACGAACATCATTACCTGCATCAAATTCTACACAGTCTGCAGATACATTATTATATCCAAGTGATATGGTTTCTCGTATACGATACAGTAGTGAATGATTGTTTATGAAATCAGTATCATCATCTGCAGGTTTATTGTCTTCGTGGTAAAGTGCATAGAACAATCCATCATTTCTTTTCCACTCATATCCATTTAGTCTCAATCTTTCTCGCGTATCATCATCTTCTTTTCCCCACCCACGATAGTATGGATTCAAACCATTTACTTTTTCAAATAGATTTCTGTGTAAAACAAAAACACCACCTGAATGATCGCCAACGTTCATATGAAAATTTCTATAACCAGCAGGTATGTCCTCATGTTTTCTTTCTACATCATTTATATCCAGAAATTTTACTCTACCAACTGGATACAACGGAGTTAGTTCATCAGTATCATAAGAAACTCCAGATGCCGGGTAATAATCTACATCGTGAAATACTAGCAGTTCCCCTCTTGCTCTTTTAGCGGCGATATTATACAAAGAGTTTTTCTGAAACTTATCAATGTCATCTTGTTCAACAACAATTATTTCATAATTACCTTTCCTAAAAATATCATGTAATCTTGGCAAAAGTTTTATCAAATGACTTTCTCTGTCTCTGTATGATATTATTATTGAGTATTTCATAATCTATCGTATTGATGAACAATAAAGTATCGATCTATTGTATTCATATCGAAGGGAACAAAACCTTTAGCAATAACATCAAGATGAACTGCAAAGTTATGAGTCAAGTCGGTAAACATCACATCACCTTTATATGATGTTTGTATCAAGTAATTAAATGATGTTTGATCAGCAACAAGTTTTTTACCAACAGACATAAGATAAATGTCTTTACATATATTCTTTACATAGTGACCACCACCACCGAAAACACCAACATTGTAAACTTGTTTGTCCATCAATGTGTCAGTTCCTATTCCACCCAAATTAACAAACAAGTGCCGTTTATTCCAATCTTCGTTTTCATATTTAACAACTTCACTTGAAGCAATTATCAAATTATGTGGAACATATACAAATGGATCTCTATTGAAATAAACATCACGGACATCTGTGATAAGAACTTTATCATATTCATTTTCATTTAGTATTTGCCATATATGGAAAAATCTAATGTTGTGAACCAAATTATATGAAGATTCCAAATCATTGTTTGCAGTATTCGTTTCAAACTTTGTTGTATATTGTCCATACATATCAAACTCTGGAACAATAACATCTATGTTTTTTGACAATAGATAATCTGAAAGTTCTTGGTTTGTATTATTGTATAATAAAAGTATTCTTTCACAATCAAATCCATTTGAAGATTCAACCCATCTATCAACATCTTTTATACCATAGTTTCCACTTATAGCACCGATTAACAAATTACTCATAAATCAATTCCCATGTTTGCATAAAAACTATTCTGTGCTTCTTGTTTATGAATGGACTTCATGTGATACAAACAATATGCCTCATCATCTGGAAGATTTGTATAACTTTCATATCCGGTTATTCTTTCGTGAACTTTGTTTTCCCAAAAAATAGATTCTATGTTTTTGTATATGCGAGTTTGATAATCTGGCCAATTAACTCGTTCTTCATTATCAAATCTCCAACCCCACTTCTCAATATGATTTGGTGTTATATCAAAAACAGTATTCCATCTTGGAACTAAAAACATATCAACTTGATCATTACTTTCCAATAAAGTTTTCAAATTGGTAAGAAGAAACTGTGAAGGAACTTCATCTGCATCTATATTGAATATCCATTTCTTTGAACAGTATTTTTTTAAGTTGTTTTTGAACCTTGAAAAATCATTATTAAGTGGAAACTCTATTACCGTCATATTTTTGATGACATCAAGATATTGATCAACAACATCTTTAATTTCATCTGTCAGTCTTTCACTATCAAGTTGTATTACCAATTCATCATCATCGGTGATATAATTTGAAAGAGTATCTAACAATATCAGCAACTCTTTGTCTTCATTACATGCAGTTATAGTATATGAAATCATTTTGTTTCCTCTTTTTTAAGTTTTGTTAATTTTGGAAGTTGCTGTAATTGTGGAAGATTTATCTTCATTCTTTCAGCAAATTTTGGAACACAAACATCTAACATAGAATTGAATTTATCATGCATTGCATTGAATGACCATTTGTTTTTCATTTGTTGTATATTCTTTTTAGATGATAATAACATTGTTCCATAATTTCTATAAATCTTATCCATCATCTTAGCAGCAAATTGATAATCAACCGTAAACCATTTTGATCCAGCATTTATTACACCATCCCAAACAGAAGAAGCATGAACATCTTTTAGCTCTCCTTTTAGTAATGTATTAAATTTTTCATCTACAAAATCTACTTGGCCACTCCATCCAGAAACAAGAACAGGTTTACCAGTTGTCATAAATTCTGCAATAGGTCTGCCATATCCCTCACCTTTTGTAAACGAAACAAATGCCTTTATCTTCGGATGATTGTAAAGAGTGTTCATTTCTTTTTCATTCAAGTCACCATGTAGAATATAAACATTTGGTAAATGTTTCTTTTTGCTCATATGTCTTATCAAATTAACTTTCTCAACAATCCTACTTCTATCTGTTACTGAAAATGTACCAGATGAAGTTTTCAAAACAAGTGCAGGTGCATTTGGTGAATCTCCAAATGTTTCAAAGAATGTATGCACTAATCCCGAAACATCTTTTCTATCTTGACAGAAATCACCTTTCATCCAATGACCAACAAATAAGAATACAAAACTTTCTGTAATCTTATCGAGTTCTTCCGTTACCGATGTCTCTAATTCCGCATCCTTATCATATATTTCTGTTCGGACACCTTCGTGTAAAACTTCTATTGGAACAGTTACATTTATCTTCCCAACAACTTGATTTGTTTGTTTATCTCGTTTTTCATATTGTGTATTTTGGAATACCCACTTGGCATGATTAGATGGAACAATAACTGTATTCATACGGTTACACCCTTCTATAAATTCCGGAGAACACACATCTGTTTCTATTCCGGCGGTTACACCTATATTGTATTTACCAACTGGTTGAAATTCATTTGGAATTGTGCATTGAACCCAAACATCTGGCTGTGACTGCAATGGTCCTGGTATTATTAAATCTAAAATTTGTTTATGGTCTGGATTCTTTTCATCTAAAGCATTCATTGGGGTATGTCCCCAATTTATAGATAGAATTTTTATACGAAACTTATCCATCTTAATAAGTGATAACACCAAATCTCTAGCATGAGATCCATATCCACTAACAGTAGCAACCGGTCCACAAAAAACTAATTCTGGTTTGTAACTCATATTATCCTCACGCTAAATGTAATCCAAATCTTTTTCTTTTATTAAAATTATCAAATGTGGCATTTACATTATTGATTATTCTGTTTGCCATATTCTCCATACTTATACCAACCTTTTCCTCCATAATAAATTCACGACCTTTCTTTCCGGCTTCAATTCTTTCCATCTTTGGTGTTGTATACCATTCATACAAAGCATTCCCAATATCTCTAAAATCAGCACGGTCATCAAAGATATATGGTGTTGGAACAGAACCTTGTAAAGATATATTCGATGGCCAAACAGGTTTAACCCATTCACCGTGTTTCAAATTACCCCAAACATCGTCTCTATGCAATGTATGAATTTTAATGTAATCGTCTGCAGTAAAATAATCATTTGTTTCAGGATTGATAAATCCACATTGATCTTGCATACCACCTGTTACATTAACAATAATAGGAGTTCCAGCTGCAAGTGCCTCTGCCGTTCCAAGTCCAAATCCTTCATTAGATGCCATGTTAATAACAACATCTGCACAGTTATACATCACATTCAATTTATCTGATGGTATTACTTTATCATCAAACAAAACTTTATATTCATTACACAATTCACCAATCAATGCAATCAAGTCTGTTCCATTTGGATCAATAGGTTGTGTGTGCATTAAAAGTAAACAGTCTTCTGATGCATTACCACCATTCTTATCAATCAACTGACAAAAATGTTTGTAGGCGAGTATAACATCACCAGGATGTTTACGGTGTATGTTTCTATTGTTCCACATTACAATAAACTTATTTTTATTATCACCACGCAATCTTAAATTTTCAAATTTAAGTGCTTCATGGAAATTATGTTTTTCATCTATTGGTGTAAATATATTTGTGTTTATTCCGTGTGGAACATAAGTTATTCTATGTTCTGGAATGTCTTCTCCAAATCTACTTAATACTCTGTGATTTATACCATAAGTTTGTTTTGAAATTGCCATCAACAAATCACAACTCGCATAAGCTTCTTTGTTCCACATTGGATCCGTTGCGGTATCTCCAACCAATCCAGCACCATCCCAAATGTTCAAATACATTAACGGTATATTCTGACGTATCTCATGTTCCATGTCATATAACCATCCCCAAAATCTTGGATCGGTGAAATGTAAAATTGCATCTGGCTTTTCATCTTCAATCAACTTACGAAGTAAAAATGGATCACCATATCCATCGTTACAATATATCCGAACATATGCATTTTCTATACCATGATTTTTTTGTAAATCTTCAGATAGGTCTAATACCTTTCCTTTATCTGGATGATTTATAGCTGCACCAACTTGAACCCAATCAAATTCTCTCGCAGTTCCAATAACTATATCACGTGATACAGTTGCTATACCCGATGTTAGTCGCATATCATCTGACAACAATAATATCTTTTTCTTTGCCATGTGAAACCTTTATATGTTAAAAAACTTCTGTGTTGTATTCGTTGAAACGGTTTGCATATTCAATAACATCTTACGATACGGTTTGAATTTGTAACCCATCTGTTCCAATGAAGAATTAAACCAATCTTCCGAATAATCATCTTTATTTCTTTTACCGTTTGATACTATCGTTTGCATATCACGAATAAAGTTATCAAGTTTATTCATATCTCTGGTCAATCGTATCAATCTCAATCTTCTTCTGTTATATTCTTCTTCATCTTGTTCTAATATTTGTATCTCCAATATAAGACTTTTTAACGAATTTTCCAAATCATTTATATCATAAGACAAAACTAATTCAGCAAATTCTGTTCCTTTGAACAAGTCAATATATGTTTTATCATAAATTGGAATAGTCATCAAGTTCTTTTCTATCTGAGCATATTCAAATCTTGGTGTGATGAACATTCCGAAGAACGGCACTTTGGTGTTTGTTGTTGATATACTAAATCTGCAACCGGATAAAAAGTCCATCATACTTTCCATCGTGTATGTTCCGGCGAGTATCATTGGTTTATCGTTATCAAAAACTTTGAATACAGTTGGATCCAAATCAAAGTCTGGAAGAAATGTATCACTAAAAGTTTTACGAGAAACATTTGCGTGTTCTGCCAATATCTTTACATGATTGAAATAATTTTCGGGCGAGTAAGTGTTTCCGATGTGAACCAATTTCTTACCATACAGGTCTTTCAATCCCATCTTACCTATTGTTTCTACTATCGGTTTGAAGTTCCCATGACCTTTGAATTTAGCATAGTATGCACATTCTGAAATGTATGGTAGTTCTTTTTTATCTTCCCATGATTTTTCAATCCACTTGTCATAGATACTCATGTCAATATAACCACCGACTTGAAAAGTATATGCAGAAGTTCCTCTAATTCCAATATACTCTTTTAGTGCATCCACAAAGAACGGTGTGTATGTTAAATAATAATCACTATACTTTATGAAAGCAGGAACACAAATAGTATTGAAGTGCATACCCTCATACGGGTATATCTCATGGTCAAAGAATGCAGTTATAGTATTCAACTTACAATACATCTTTGCCAAGTCAATCAATTTTTGTTTGTGTTCTGGTTTTCTTTTTTCAATACCATCAACATCATAGATAAATTTGTTGAGGTTCAAAACAACAATATCATAACCTTCCAATTT
>Ga0172376_10003241_pt1 | contig 19429 bp, 17 predicted proteins | sample Lak35m_FD_121114 | JGI IMG/M metagenome (GOLD analysis project Ga0172376, IMG submission 121114) | Freshwater microbial communities from Kabuno Bay, South-Kivu, Congo - kab_092012_35m | ecosystem: Environmental > Aquatic > Freshwater > Lake | place: Democratic Republic of the Congo: South-Kivu... | reverse complement strand
GAATGCCGTCGGCGCCCACCAGCCAATCGGCCTCGCAGCGGCGACCATCGCTCAGCGTCACCGCAACGCCGTCCACTCGTGACTCTAGACCGTGCAACGCGACACCTGTGGTGATGCACTGCGGATCGAGTGCCCGTACAGCCGATAGCAATGCCGCATGCAGGTCGGCGCGATGCACGTGATAGAGCGGTACGCCATAACGCTCGCGGCTCTGATCCTGCGGCAGCGTCACCAGTATTTCGCCGGTCGAAAAATGGCGAATGCAACCTGCGGGCGGATTGTTGCCGATCTTCGCCAGAGCTTCGCCCAGCCCGAGCGCGATCAGAGCCTTGCCGGCGTTGGGTGTGATGCTCAGACCCGCACCCACCTCGCCCAAAGTTTCGACCTGTTCGAATACGCGCACCTGCTGACCGGCACGCAACAGACCGAGGGCGGCGGCGAGCCCGCCGATCCCTGCACCGGCAACGATGACCGAGGATTTCATTTTTTTGATACGGACCTGACTGGCAAAGGCACGCTACAAAGATCGATACGGCCCGCCGGAAACTTGTACCACTCGTCGCGACGGTTGCGTCGCGCCTCAACCGTTGCGGCAAAACTCGCCGAATCGGTGCGCAGGAGTTCGAGCTCGGTCCGCTCTGCCGCAGGCACATCTGCGGCGAACCGCAGCGCACGAATCGGCACGCGCTCGGCGGCCGTCGCATAAAACCCCAGCGCTTCGGTGCCACGCGGCAGCGCCGCGAGCAATTCCGTGCCGCTCACCGCACGACCGAGCAAAGTGATGTTGCGATCGAGCTGGCGTGGCGCATGACCGATGACGACATAGAGCTCGGCAGCACTGCCCGAATTGGCGGCTGTATCGCGGCCCACACCGAGGGTGCCATAGCAATGCGCAAGCCAGATTCGACCGCTCGCGCGATCACCCGCTACGGGCAGGCCGTTCACGAAGCCCACCTGCGGCGCGAAGACATCGCCATCGGCGAGCGGCGTGAAGACGAGTTCATCGCTCCACTCACGCTCGAATTCCGCCGGGACACTTGCAGCGGCGCCAACGATCTTTTTCTTGCCCTCGGCATCACCCCATTGCGTGACGAAATTGTCCTGAACACGATTGATGCTGAGTCCGTCGAACCATCCCGCCTTGATCAGGGCACGCAGGTTCTCGAGATGGCGGGGGGCAAATTCGGGTGACAACTCGAAGACGACGCGGCCCGCATCGAGATCGAGATAGAGCGTGCGCGCTGGATCAAGGCGTCGCCACTCATCGGCTCGCGAGGCGGCGAGTATCGCGCTCACCGTCGATGGCACACGCGGCACCGTCAGCATGCCGCTGGTCGGAAACAACGGTTTGCCGTTGGCGCCCAGCAGGATATCTTCGATACCGAACGACTCACGCGTGACGCGATAGGTCATCTGCGGCGAAATCTTCTGCTTGAACGCCACGCTGTCATAGCGGCAATCGCGGGGACGCACGCGGGCGACGAACACACCATCCGGCTCGCTCGACCAGCGAATCTCGCAACCTGCCGGAAAACCCTGAAACCCCGCCGCCGCAGGCGAGCCGGCCGCGGCCACTTTCGACAAGCGCAGCGGGTCGGACTCGAAGTTGGCCAGTGCCAGCGTCGCGGGAATCATGAAGGAGCGCATGCTGTTGCGCGTGCGCCGCGGCTCAGTGTCGAACACGTACAACTTCTGCTGCCAAGGCGTTGCCGAGTCGAGCGTATCGCGCGAGATCTGGTGGAGGAACACGAACTCGCCGAAAGTCGGCAACTCGACTCGGACGATCTTGTGATGCAATGCCGTACGACGAAGTCCGGCGGGATCGAGCGGATCGGTAATCTCGCCCGAGTAGCGGCCGGGCAGCCGTTCGATGATCTGCTGCAATTCGCGATCGAGGGCGGATGGCGGCGGCGCGGCGGCGGTCGCCGCGGCAAACGCTGGCGAGATCGCGAGCGCGCTCCAGCAAGCAACAAAACACGCAATGGCGAGAGCCCGCAGCGGCAAATTGGTTGGCGTCATGGCGACATTCTAGCCCGGCGGCTCTTCGCCTAAACTGCGGGGCATGAACATCGATGCAAAACGCCGCGCGCTCGCCGGCGGCCTCGTCGCGCCCCATCAGGGCGGAGCCAAGTCGGCGATGGTCCGGGTCGGTCGCGAGACTCAGGGTCGCGGTGGCAAAGGGGTGACCGTGATCAGCGGGTTACCGCTCGCACCCACGGCGCTCGAGGAACTCGCGCGTCAGCTCAAGAAGCGCTGCGGCTGCGGCGGGACGGTTCGAAACGGCGTGATCGAGATCCAGGGCGACCACCGTGACCTGCTCGTCGCGGAGCTGGTGCGGCTCGGTTGGGCTGCGAAACGTTCGGGCGGCTGACTTCGACAATCGTGAATGCCGGGGTCGGTAATACCGGTACGCTTTGGCGCATGGTGCGCTCGATATCGCGCAACAGACCCGCCTCGTCGGGTGCGACGAGACTCACGGCACGCCCCGTGGAGCCCGCTCGCGCGGTACGTCCGATACGGTGCACGTAATCTTCGGGAACGTTCGGCAGTTCGTAGTTCACGACCTGGGGCAATTCTTTGATGTCGAGTCCGCGCGAGGCGACCTCGGTGGCAACGAGCGCGGCAATTCTGCCGGCTTTGAAATCTTCGAGCGCGCGTACGCGAGCGGCCTGACTCTTGTTGCCATGGATCGCTGCCGCACGGATGCCTGCGGCCTCGAGCTGCTGCGCCAGACGATTCGCACCGTGCTTGGTACGCGTGAATACCAAGGCCTGGAACCATGGTCCTTCGTCGGTCACGCCGTTCTGGAAAAGATGCACGAGCAGATGCCGCTTGCTTTCTTTGGGAACGCGGAACGCCACCTGTGCCACCCGCTCGGCCGTGGTGTTGCGCGGCGCCACCTCGATGGTGATCGGGTTGCGTAGCATACGCGCGGCGAGATCGCGGATATCGTCCGAGTAGGTCGCCGAGAACATGAGGTTCTGACGATCCTGCGGCAACATCTTGAGGATGCGCTTGATGGCGTGGATGAAGCCCATGTCGAGCATGCGGTCTGCTTCGTCGAGCACCACATGGCGCACGTCGGACAAGTCGAGTACGCCCTGCTCGACAAGATCGAGCAGACGACCCGGCGTCGCGATCAGCAGATCACAACCGCGACGCAGTGCGTCGATCTGCGGACGCTCACTGACACCGCCAAAGATCACGACCGTACGCAGATTGGTATAGCGACCGTAGGTACGCGCGTTCTCGGCAATCTGCGCAGTGAGTTCGCGGGTCGGGCTGAGCACGAGCACACGCGGCGCACGGCCCGCTGCGGCCCCGAGTTTCTGGATCAGCGGCAACACGAAACCGGCAGTCTTGCCCGTGCCGGTCTGTGCACCCGCGAGCACGTCGCGTCCGGACAGCACTGCGGGAATCGCCTTGGCTTGAATGGGAGTTGGCGTGTCGTAGCCTTTTTCGGCCACGGCACGCAACAGCTCGGGCTGAAGCCCGAGATCGGAAAACTGCATCGGAACAAAACCTCTGGGTAGATCAGCGCTGGGCTTCGAGTTCGGCCCAGCGGTCATAGGCGGTCTCGATCTCGGTCGACAACGCCTGCAGTGCCGCTAGGGTATCACGCAGCTCGACCTGCGGGCGGGAATAAAACGTCGGGTCGGCCACGCGCGCGTCGAGTTCGCTCTTGCGTGCCTCGAGCTCCTCGATACGCTGCGGCATTGCCTCGAACTCGCGTTGTTCCTTGAATGACAGCTTGCGGCGCTTCGTCGCAGTTGTATTCGTCGAGGCAACAAAGGATGTAGCCGTTGCTGCCTGGATCGCCGACGGTTTTGCGCGCTGCTGCAGGCGGTCCTGCTGCTGCAGCCGTGCATCGCGCTCGTCGCGCCACGCGCGCCAATCGCTCCAGCCGCCTACGAACTCCTGCACGCGACCATCACCCTCGAGTACGAGCAGATTCGTGGCCACACGATCGAGAAACGCACGGTCATGACTGACGAGCAGCAACGTGCCGTCGAAACCCGCCACACGCTCTTCAAGCAGGTCGAGTGTGTCGATGTCGAGATCATTGGTCGGCTCGTCCATGACGAGCAGATTTGCAGGACGTGCAAACAGGCGCGCCAACAGCAGCCGATTACGCTCACCTCCCGACAGCGCCTTCGCCGGAGTGAGCAGCTGGTCGGGTCTGAAGAGGAAGTCGCGTAGATAACCCGAGACGTGACGATTTTCGCCGGCAATCGGCACGAACGAATTGCCATCGTTGACGTTGTCTGCCACCGAAGATTCGAGATCGAGTTGCTCGCGCTGCTGGTCGTAGTACGCCACCTCGAGACGTGCCCCGCGTTTCAATCGGCCGCTTGTCGCTTCAAGTTCGCCCAGCAGCAGTTTGAGCAGTGTGCTCTTGCCCGCGCCGTTTGGCCCGACAATGCCGATGCGATCGCCACGCATGATGCGCACGTCGAACTCGCGAATGATGCAGCGCTCGCCGAAGAGCACGCTGACACGCTCTGCCTCGAAAATACAGCGCGACGACTCGTTCGCCTCGGCGATCTCGAATCCTGCGTGTCCGATGCGTTCGCGGCGCGCACGACGCTCGCGGCGCATCTCGATCAGCGCGCGAACGCGCCCCTCGTTGCGAGTGCGGCGCGCCTCGACGCCGCGACGAATCCAGACTTCTTCCTGCGCCAGTTTGCGATCGAACTCGGCATTGGCCTTGGCTTCGATCTCGAGCTGCAGAGTTTTTTTGACGACGTAGTCGTCGTAGTTGCCGGGCCAGGAGCTCAGCACGCCGCGATCCAACTCGACTACACGGGTCGCGAGTCGGTTGACGAAAGCTCTATCGTGACTGACGAAGAGCAATGCACCGCGATACGCAGCCATGACTTCTTCCAGCCACTCGATCGCGGCAATATCGAGATGGTTGGTGGGCTCATCGAGGAGCAATACGTCGGGCTCGGCCACCAACGCTCGTGCCAATAGCGCTCGCCGTCGCCAACCCCCCGACAGGGCAATGAATTGCGCCGCAAGCTCGAGGCCGAGGCGCGAGCATGCCGCAGCGACCCGATGATCGATTTCCCAGCTGTCGAGTCCTGCCGGCAAGCCTGCGGTCACTACCTCGCCGACGGTCGCATCGGGCGCGCTGTCGAGATCTTGTGCAAGCAATGCAACCCGCGCACCGGGTCGGATCCAGACCTCGCCGTCGTCGGCCACCGCAAGCCCCGCGAACAGACGCAGCAACGAAGACTTGCCCTCGCCGTTGCGGCCGATCAGACAGACGCGCTCTCCCGGCTCGACCTGCAGCGCGACATGGTCGAGCAGCGGTCGCGAGCCAAAGGCCAGCGACACGTTATCAAGACGCAGTAGCACGTGGCGCGATCAGCCCATCGACATGGTCAGCGCGACGCCTGACCGACCGAACCACTCGAGCGCGTTGCGAAACGCTGGTTCGGCATCTTCGCGACGGAACGACGCACGATAATCGGCATAGAAACCGTGCTCGGCCTCGGGATAAACGGTGATGGACGACGCCTTGGCCGCAGCCGAGACATCGGCGACAGCGAGCGCACTACGCATCTGCTCGACGGTATCGAGTGGGATGCCGCGATCGCGGCCGGCATAGAGTCCGAGCACGGGCGCGCGCAGGCTGGCCGCAACGTCCACCGGATGCTTCGGCTGCAACTCGCTCGGCTGACCGACCAGCCTGCCGTACCAAGCGACACCCGCGGCAACCTCAGACGAATAGGCGGCGTACAGCCAAGTGATACGCCCACCCCAGCAAAAACCGGTGATGCCGACCTTGCCGGTGCCGCGCTCACCGCGCGCCCAGCGCACCGTGGCATCCAGATCGCTCATGACCTGTGCATCCGGAACCTTGCCGACGATATCGCGCATCAGTACCTGCAGATCGGTGACCGTGGCCGGGTTTCCCTGGCGCGCGAACAGCTCTGGTGCGATGGCGAGTGCACCGCGTTTGGCGAAACGCCGACAGACATCGCGGATGTGCTCGTGCACACCAAAGATTTCCTGGATGACGAGCACAGTGGGCAGATTTGTGCCACGCGCCGGACGCGCAAAGTACGCGGGCAGGGCACCGTCCGCGACCGGAATTCGCGTTTCTCCGGCTTCGAGCCCGACGGTGTCAGTGGTAATCGTCGAGGCGCTGATCGGCAAAGTGGCCGCAGCGAAACCGCCGGCCAAGGCCGTGGTGACGAACCCGCGGCGATCGAGCGTGGCGAGCGGCCGCAAACTGCGCAGATCATCTTGCATCGGTCAATCCTCCCGAGTTCGGTGGTACGGTCGAGGACAAAGGTATCAGCACCTCATTGCGCCGCATGAACCACGGCATGAAGGGCGCATCGTAGCGGGCGATGATTGCACTATCGCCGGCTTCAGGCTGCAAGCGCTTGCGTTCGAGCAGCGCTCGCAGATCGCGTTCATGCTCGCGAAAGTTTTCTTCGGTCCAGCGACCCGAATAGCGCCACACCGCTACTTTGCGCGCCGGAACTTCGCGAATCGAAACCCGCGGATCGATGGGGCGTGGCACGGTCTCGCGGGTGAACTTGCGCGGTACGACAAAGCCAACTCGATAGACGCCATCGACGTTCGCTTGCTCCACCGGTGCGGTCATGGCGATCTTCTCGCCACCACCTTGCGAGGATTGCTCGACCGGCGCCGTCATTGCAATCTCGGCACGGGCGGTGTTGCCGCCGCTGATATAGCGAAACAAGCGGCCGAAGGCGATGTTGCCAGCGTTCATGAACCCCGACTCGACTTGGGTCTCGGCGATCAGATACGGCGAATACTCGCGTAACTCGTAAGCGCCGTCCTGTTCGAGCACGCGATATTCAGGGATCTCGATCGCCATGGCCGACTCCAGCGGAAGCAGCAGTGCTGCAAGCAGCAACCACCAGCGCCCGCACATCAGAGGACCTCGAAGAGTCCGGCAGCACCGATACCACCCGCTACACACATCGTGGTCACGACATATTTGACACCGAGCCGCTTGCCTGCGAGCAGCGCGTGACCCACGAGTCGCTGACCACTCATGCCGTACGGATGACCGATGGCGATCGCACCACCGTCGATGTTCAAGCGATCATCCGGGATACCGAGGGTATCGCGGCAATAGATCACCTGCACCGCGAATGCTTCGTTGAGCTCCCACAAACCGACATCGGCGATGTTCACGCCGGCGCGTTTCAATAATTTTGGTACGGCGAACACGGGACCAATACCCATTTCGTCGGGTTCACAGCCCGCCACCGCAAAGCCGCGAAACACGCCGAGCGGTGTTGCACCGACACGAGCCGCTTCGGCTGCACTCATGACGACACAGGCACCGGCACCATCGGAGAATTGACTCGCATTGCCTGCGGCCACGCTGCCGCCCGGGGTCGCCGATTTGATTTTGGCGATCGCCTCGACGGTCGTACCCTCGCGCAGACCCTCGTCCTGCGAGAGCGTGACCTCGCGCGTATACAGCTTGCCACCGGCTGATTGATCGATACCCGCCATGCGCACGGTGATCGGCGCGATCTCGGCATCGAAGTGACCCGCGACGCGCGCAGCGCAGGCACGCTGCTGACTGCGCGCACCATATTCATCCTGACGCTCGCGCGAAATGCCGTAACGCGCAGCGACAGTCTCGGCGGTCTGCAGCATGTTGTGATAGACGGAGGGCTTGTTCTTCAGCAACCAAGCCTCGGTTTGCATATGTCTGTTGGCCTCGGCTTGCACGCAGGAGATCGACTCGAGACCACCGGCGACGAACACGTCACCTTCATCGGCGATCACCCGTTGCGCCGCGAGCGCAATGGCCTGCAGCCCCGAAGAACAAAAGCGCGCCACGGTCAGGCCCGGCACAGTCACCGGCAAACCCGCACGCAACGCGGCTTGTCGCGCAATATTCAGGCCTGTCGCACCCTCCGGGTTGCCGCAGCCCATGATCACATCGTCGATCGAAGCCGGATCGATGCCCGCACGTTCGACGGCAGCCTTGATCACGTGCGCGCCCATGGTGGCGCCATGGGTCATGTTGAGTGCGCCCTTCCAGCTCTTGGCGAGGGGCGTGCGCGCCGTAGAGACGATGACGGCCTCACGGCCCAATGCTGTGCGGCTCATGCGGCACCTCCGTTGAACGAACGACCTTCGGCGGCCAGCTGCTCGATGAGCGAGGCCGGCTTCCAGAACTCGGCATCACCGCCCGCTTGAGCGGCAAAGCCACGCATCCGCCGCGCCACCTCGTAGAGCGTTTGCGAATCGGCGTATTGCATCGGACCACCCCGCCACACCGGAAAGCCGTAACCCATGAGATAGACGATGTCGATGTCCGATGCGCGCTGAGCGATCTTTTCTTCGAGGATGCGCGCGCCCTCGTTAACGAGCGCATAGACCAGTCGATCGACGATTTCTCGCTCATCGAGCTTCCGTAGCGGCTTGCCGGCCTCTTGCCGAGCGGTATCGATCAGCGCAGCGACGATTGGCGAGGGATAGGCCGTGCGATCACCCTTGCGGTAGTCGTACCAACCGGCGCCGGTTTTCTGCCCGAAGCGGCCCGCCTCGCAGAGCCGATCAGCGATGACCTGCCGATGCTTGATGGTGCCTTCGGCGTACTGCCGCTTGCGGATGGACCAGCCGATGTCATTGCCGGCGAGATCGCCCATGCGGAAGGGGCCCATCGCAAAACCGAATTTTTCGATGGCCTTGTCGATCTGTTCGGGGCTCGCGCCCTCGTCGATCATCTGCATCGCCTGCGCCGAATATGCGTGGATCATGCGATTGCCGATGAAGCCATCGCAAACCCCCGAGACGACTGCCGTCTTCTTTATTTTTTTGGCCAGCGTCATTGCGGTGAGCAGCACATCGGGGGCTGTTTTGGCGCCGCGTACCACCTCGAGCAAGCGCATGACGTTTGCCGGGCTGAAAAAGTGCAGCCCGATCACGTCCTGCGGGCGAGCAGTGAAGGCGGCGATCCGATCGACATCGAGCGTCGAAGTGTTGGTGGCAAGGATCGCGCCTTGCCGCAAGGTGGCATCCAGTGTACGAAAGACTTTTTCTTTGACGCCCATCTCTTCGAAGACCGCTTCGATCACCAAATCGACATCGGCAATTTGTGCGTAGTCGAGGACCGGCTTGAGCAGCGCCATACGCGCCTCGAGTTTTGCTGCGTCGAGTTTGCCTTTCTTGAGCTGCCCCTCATAAACCTCGCGGATGCGCGCGACGCCGCGTCCGAGCGCTTCCTCGTTGAGTTCGAGCAGGCGCACGGCGATACCGGCATTGAGAAAATTGATCGAGATGCCGGTGCCCATCGTGCCCGCACCGACCACCGCGATCGACTTGATATCGCGCGGCCGAGTATCGGCCGGCAAATCATCGATCCGTGCAGCCGCCCGCTCGGCAAAGAAAACATGGCGCAAGGCAGCCGACACTGGCCCGTCCATCAATCGCTTGAACTGCCGGGCTTCTTCTTCGAGACCCGCATCGAAGGACTTCTCGGCGCCGACCTGTACGGCATCGATGATGGCCAGCGGCGCCGGATATTCTTTGAAGGCGGTCTTCGCCGTATTGCGGGCAAACTGCAGGAGGGCCTGCAAATCCGGATCGCGAACCTTGAGGTCCCGCGCCCTCGGCAAGGCTTTGCCCTCGCGTCGTGCTGCTGCAGAGGCCTCGGCAACCGCGGTCGCTGCCGCCAGAAGATCCGTCTCCACGACGCGGTCGAGCAATGGCGATTTGGCGAAGAGACCCACCGGCATCGGCTCACCCGAAAGCATGACGTTGATCGCGCCTTCGACGCCGATGAGTCGCGGCAAACGCTGCGTGCCGCCGGCGCCCGGCAAGAGGCCGAGTTTGACCTCTGGCAAACCGATCTTGGCGCTCGCGAGCGCAACCCGATGATGACAGCCCATCGCCAGCTCGAGCCCGCCGCCGAGCGCCACGCCTTCGATCGCGGCGACCACGGGCTTCGCCATCGATTCGAGAAACGAGATCAAGGTCCAGAGCGAGGGGCCGCGCCGCATGTTCGGGCCGCCGAACTCGCGAATGTCGGCGCCTGCGCTGAAGGTGGCGTTGGCGCCGGCGAGTACCACGCCGTCCACCTCGGCATCCTGCGCAGCGCGTTCGAGTGCGGCGAGCAGATCGCGTCGTAACTCGTAACCGAGGCTGTTAACGGGTGGCGCTTCAAAAGCGATGAGCGCGATGCGCCCGTGGGCGGAATATTGCACTCGGGTCATGACGTTCTCACCTCACTTGTTCTGCAAACCGCCGGTCAAGACTATGCGCATCGCCGCTTCGACCGACAGGTCGGTGGGCACGATGCGCTCACGCGGCAAATAAACGGTATATCCGCCGATTTGATAACTCATAGGCAAATAAACCGCGACCAAAGAATCATCCGCTCCGACGCCCGGCAACGTCGCGTTTTCCTGAGTGACGAAGCCGATCACACGTCCGGGCCCGAAATCGACCATTACCACCCGCTGCAGTTCCCCGCCGCTGCCACCGACGCGCATCAGCCCCGTCAGATCACGCAACGCGGCGAACACGGTCTTGACCACCGGAACGCGCAGCAACAAAGACTCCCCGAGTTCGAAGAAGCGGCGCACCAGATAGGCATTGACCAGCAAGCCGACGACAGCCAGCAACAACAGGCCAGCAATGAGGCCCAGGCCAGGCCGATAAAAATTCTCGGGCAATAATAATTTGAGTGGTTCGGACAGCAGGGTCTCCGCCGTCATGCCGAGCCACCACGTAAAGTAGAGCGTCAGGCTGATGGGCAGGATGGTCAGCAGCCCCTTGAGCAAGATGCGGCTGAAGGTTTTCATGCGAGGAAGATTTCCACGCCCCAAGTATACGTGCCGCCCGCGAAAGGCACCCGACCGCTGCCGCGCAGTCGTCAGCGACGGAGAGACTGGCTGCCGGGATCCTGCCGAACCTCCACGAACCACCACCGCTCGCCCTCCGGCGCACCCTGAAATGGCGTGATGTGGATGCGTCCAGGGCGTCCCCGGCCGGCATCGGGCACGGCAATCGAAACCCGGCCCTCGCGCACGCCCTCGAGCATGGCGGGAAAAATCTGCGCGGCCCAAATTGTCGGCGGGTGCCCGGCCACGGGCTTGCCGCTCGTCACGTCGATCACGAAGCGGTCGGTGGCACTGTCGGGGATCATCACATCAAGCGCCGACTCGATCGTCCGCGGCGTGCATTCGATCGGGGTGAACATCAGGACATGCTGGGTCGCCGCACCTTCGTCCTCCGTCACCCGCACGGTCATCGTCATGAGTCGCAGGGCACGCTGATCTGCGGTTCGTGCGAGTACGAGCTTCTGACGCGCGAGATCGGCAAGGTTGGCCCCACGCGTGCCTACGAGTACGGTATCGAGACCGGGTCTAGCCACCGGCTGCTCAAGACCCAGAACTTTGCGGCACTCGGCATTGACATAGATCAGCCGCGAGAACGAGTCGGTAACCATGCAACAAACCGGTATGGCGTGCATGGCCGAGACAATCTCCGAGTTGCGACGCGCGAGTGCGTGCGACTGATCACGGATCGCACGCGCTTCACCCTCGGCAAAGCTGCGAAGATCATCGAGTCGCATACCAAAATAAGTAATCGTGCGGAACATCCAGCATGCGGCAATCGTCATCACGATGATCGCCGTCACGGGCTCGCCGGAAGAAAGGCGCGTCGCTTCACCCTGCAGCACCAACAAGGTCCGCAACAACCACGCGGCCGTCGGCAAACCGAAAAGCACCAGCAACTGCATGGAGAACGTCGATGCCCTCTGCTGATGCAGGCGCCATGATTCGAGGGTCGCCCAGACACTCGCGAGCAGACAGGTCACGCCAAAGATGATCAGCGTCACGGCGCCGCGACCGCTCCACCACAGCAATGCCACGCCAACAATCCATAGCCCACAAACCGCGACCATGCGAAAGCCAAAGAAATTGGGAGTCAAAGTCTTGGGGTCGCGCAAGTAACGAATGCTGACGCCCTGCATGACCGTAGCGCCGGCATGCAACAGTACGGCCAAAGAGAGCACGAAAGGCGCGGCGCCCTCCCCCAGGGGTAAGACGGTGAGTGCTGGCGATACACCCCCCAACGCATAGGCCCGCCACCAAAGGCGCGCCGACGTGTCGCGCACACCGAAGGACCAGATGCCAATGATGCTGACACCGACTGCCAAGAAAGCGCCGAAAATCAGCGTGAATTGCAGGAACGGAAACATGCCGGGTGCAGTTTTGCCTTTATTCAGACGACGTCCATCACCGGATGCAATGAGTATTTCGAATCCCGTGGCAACGCTGATAGCATTTCCGTGCCGCGCGTGTCGCACGGGTCGCAACAGTCAGGAACCCACCGTTCATGCAAAAAAATCACCCAACGCCCGCCACGGCCACGACCCGCGGCTGGCTCGCCCGCAGCCTTGATATCGTCGAGCGGCTCGGTAATCGGCTGCCGGACCCGGCGATGCTGTTCCTGCTGCTCATGCTGCTTGCCTGGGTGATCAGCAGCCTGCTGTCGCGGGTGACCTTCACCGAAATCGACCCGCGCAGCGGCATGCCAATCGTGATTCGCGATTTGTTGGCCGGTGAGTCGTTGACGAGTTTCATGGCCTCGATGGTGACGACCTTCACGAGCTTCCCGCCGCTCGGCGTGGTGTTGGTTGCGATGCTGGGTTTGGGTGTTGCCGAACACACGGGCTTCATCAATGCCACGCTGCGTGCGGCAATGTCGGTGACGCCAAAGCGCCTGCTGACACCGGCGCTGATCGCTGTCGGTATTCTCAGTCACGTTGCCGTCGATGCGGGTTATGTTCTGGTCATCCCGCTCGGCGCGGTGATCTTCCATGCTGCCGGTCGCCATCCGCTCGCCGGCATTGCCGCGGCGTTCGCAGGTGTGTCGGGTGGCTTCAGCGCGACTCTCGGCGTGCCCTCCAGTCTCGATCCGCTGCTGGCCGGCCTCACGCAGACTGCCGCTCAGCTCGTTGATCCGACCGTCATCGTCAATCCGTTCAACAATTTCTATTTCACCACGGCCTCATCAGCGCTGATTGTGCTGCTCGGCTGGGCACTGACCGACCTCGTCATCGAACCTCGCCTGCGTGGCACACCCGTGGACGGCGATCCGGCAAATCTGCCGACCCAGGACCCTTTGCAGGACGAGGAGCGACGTGGCTTGCGCGCAGCGCTCCTGACGATGGTGATCGCGATTGCGCTGTTTGCGTTGACGCTGCTTCGCGAGGATACGCCTTGGGCTGCCGCACCGAATGCTGCAGGCGAGCGCTTGCTGCTTGCTTCCGGCGCGCCGCTCATGCAATCGATCGTACCGCTCATCTTCATCGGGTTTCTGTTGCCCGGCATCGCCTACGGCGTGGTTGCCGGCAGCATCAAGACGCATCGCGATATCGTGGCCGGAATGACGAAGTCCATGTCGGGCATGGGGTACTACATCGTCATGGCGTTTTTCTGTGCGCAGTTCATCTACGCCTTTGGACAATCGAATCTCGGCGCGCTGCTCGCGCTCAAGGGCGCAAATGCACTGCGTGAAGCCGCCCTGCCGCTCGGGGTGACGCTCGCGGGCATCGTCATGCTCACCAGCGTCGTCAACCTGCTGGTAGGGTCCGCTTCGGCTAAATGGGCCTTGATCGGTTCGATCATGGTGCCGATGCTGATGCAACTCGGCGTGTCGCCGGATCTGACGCAGGCCGCCTATCGAGTGGGCGATAGCTCCACCAACATCATCACGCCACTACTGCCGTATTTCCCTCTGATCGTGGTGTTTTGCCGACGCTATGTGCAGGGCACCGGCATCGGTACGCTGGTTGCCCTCATGCTGCCGTATTCTTTGACATTCATCGTCTGCTGGACGGGATTTTTGCTGTTGTTCTGGGGGCTGGATCTGCCACTCGGAATCGGCGCCAGTTACGAGTATTCAGCAGCCGGCGAGACAGCGCGCTGATCATGTATCTGCCCTCGCAGTTCAGAGAAGACGACGGTGCCTTCGTCGAATCTTTTGTCGATGCTCATCCGCTTGCCACGGTGGTGGTACCGCTGAATGGCGAGATACTGATCGATCACATCCCTTTCATGCGTCGCCACGCGCTGACGAGCGGCGGATCCTTGATCGCTCATGTAGCCAAGGCAAATGCTCTGTCGAAAGTCTTTAACAGCAGCGTTCCGGCGGTGCTTGTGTTTACCGGTGCCAGCGCCTACGTCTCGCCATCGTGGTATCCGTCAAAAGTCGTGCATCATGAAGTCGTGCCCACGTGGAATTACGTCGCGGTACATGTTCTCGGCAGGTTGCGCTGCATCACCGCCGATGCCGAGAAGCGCAACTTCGTCGAGGCACTGACCCAAAAAATGGAGGCGTCAAGTCCGACGCCATGGCGCATCGACGACGCACCGGCGCCCTATCTGGCAAAAATGCTCGACGGAATCGTCGGGCTGGTTTTCGACATCGAATCGGTTACGGCAAAAACCAAGGCGAGCCAGAATCGCTCGTCCGACGATCAACAAGGGGTCATACAGGGACTACGATCGGCATCGGCGGACGAGGCGGCGGCGACGGTAGAACGGTTCGTTACGGGAAAAACCCGGGTGTAGAATCTCGTAATGGCACAGAATGCTTTTGCACTCACGCCGCAACGCCGCACTCGCAAGCAGAGCCCGGCTCGCGAGCGATTGATCAAGGCGGTGCGAACTTTGTTGCTTGCCTATGAGCCCAGCGAAATCACCACGGCCATGGTGTTGCGCGAGGCGAATGTCGCCCGTAATACGCTCTACTTGCACTTCGAAGATCACGCGAATCTGCTCGAAACGGTGCTGCGGTCGATGTTTCTCGAGGGCGTGGAGCAACACGCAGAGTTGCTGAAAGCCGCGACCATAGAGTCGAAAAGCAAAGGCGAGTTCTGGAAACGGGCTGCCGAAATCATAAGCATCTCTCAGGCAAAAGATCGCTGGGACTTCAGACTGGTGCATTGCCGGCTAATCGCACACAGCAAAGAAAGCCCCCGGTTCGGCAAGCTGCTGGCAGCCGATCAAACCAGAATCAACGAAAGGTTCACCGAGCTGTTCGTCGAGCTGCGGCGCAAAGGCTGGATGAAAGGCAATGTACAACCCGCAGCCGCAGCGGTTCTGGTTCAGGCACTTACGCTGGGTCGGATCGTCGACGACGTCGCCTCCAAAAAACTTCGCGAAGAAGACTGGAACAACCTCTATCTGCAGATCATTCGCAAAGTCGTCTTCGCAGATTGACCGAACCTCAGAAGCGGTAGCTCAGCCCGATGTCATAGCTGCGCTCGGGACCGACGTAGATGCCCTGCCGCAGGCTGCCGATATAACGCCGGTCGGCAAGATTTTTCACGGTCGCACCGAACTCCAGATTTTCATTGAGGAGGTACAGCACGCTCAGATCGCCGATCGTGTAGCCGTCGATCTGGCCGGTAAAGAGCCCGTTCACACTTTCGCTGATCGCTTTGCTATTCAAGACATCGGTGAATTGGGCGCTCGTGTGATGGATGCGCAGAGAACCGCGCAGCGGACCGCGCTCGTAGGACAATGCGAAGTTGGCGATCCACTCAGGCGTATAGGGAACGCGATTGCCGTCAGGGGTTGTCAACGCGCCAGCCCGGGTGAGCCGGTCGCCGATGAATTCGGCATCGGCGATATACGTGAGATTGGCATCGACTGAAAACCCGGCGCCTAGCGGCGCACCGACACCGAACTCGATGCCCTGATGCAGCGTTTTGCCGCCGTTGGTCACCTGAAACTGGCTGTTGCTGTTCGCCGGGATGATCTGATTGTCGAAGTTCATGCGGAATACGGTTGCTTCGTAGGTCAGCCCCGCTGCCGAGCCGCGCAGTCCCGCCTCGACGTTCAACGAGCGTTCGGCGTCCAGCTGCTGATCGTCCAGCCCATTGAGCGCGTCGCCGTTGAGCGCCGGCGAGAAAGCCTGATAGGCATTGGCGAAACCCTGCAGATTTTCTGACAGGCGCAAGGTCATGCCGATTCCCGGCAAGATTTCCGTGTTGTTGGTCACGGCACGATTGCCCTGCGCGGCGGTACGGCGCAGATCGTGACGCGTTTGTTCGTAGATTTCGGCCCGCAGACCAGCAGTGATGGCGAAGCGGTCGGAAAATGAAAACCGATTCTGTACGTGCAATGACCAACTGTCCGCGGCATCGATGACCTCGCGATTGATCGTGCCGCTACGGGGCGTGGCGCGAACCGCAGCGACGGTCACATCGCGCATCTCCTCGGTCATGTAGCGCACGCCGATCTCCGCCTCGCTCTCGACACCGAAGGTGTCGTGCCGTGCGAATAGACGACTGTCTACGCCGACTCGCTCGAAATTGCGGTTGTTGCCGTTGAGGTTGTCGGTATATAGCCAGCGGCCAGCCGCAGCCGACGCGGTATTGTTAGCAGCAAAGCGCCAGTAATCGCGATAGAGCTCGCTGCCGAAAGCGATCGTATTGAGCCGAACTCGATCGTTGATCGTCCATTCGTAATTCAGGTCGATGGATCGGCGGCCGGTCAGAAACCAGTCATCCGGCGCCGGATTGCGATCGCTCCCGGCGCGATACTCGGCAAGGAAGACGCCGCGGTAGGAGATGTTCGCGTCATTCGAGTAATCCGTGTACTTGAGGCCGAGGCGCTGGTCCTCACCAAGCTGCAGACCCGCTTTCAACATGACATCGCGCATCGCAAATTGCTTGTTCATGAAGCCGTCACTGTCGACCCGCGTGACGATGGCGCCGAAAGTGGCGTCGCCGGCGTCAGTCCGACCGCCAGCTTCTATTCCCCACTCGCGGGTATTGAACGAACCGGCGTGCAAATTCATACGCAGACCCGGTTCGGGAGTCTTGGTCAAATAATTGATGACACCACCGATCGTGCTGGGTCCGTAACGCAGCGAGCCCGCGCCGCGCAGCACCTCGATGCCATCCATCCGCTGCACACGCGGGTTGTAATAACGAGCATTGCCGACGAAGAGACCTGGCGCGACCGGCACGCCGTCTTCGAGTACCAGGGTTTTGTAGTCGGCGGCACTCAGCCCGCGCATACCGACGTTGGCCACAATGGCGGTTTCTTCTTCGGGTTTGATCGAGATGCCGGGAACGCCGCGCAAGGCTTCCTCGGTGGAGCGAGGTTGCTGCAGTCGCAATTCCTCCGCGGTGACAACCGTGTTTGCAGCGGGCTGCCGTTGACGGTCATCGCCAGTCGTGCCGATCACCAGAATGGTTGGCAACGCGGCGCGGGCCTCCTCCAGTTCGACGGTTGCTGAGGGAGGGGATTGGGGCTCTGCAGCAGGCAGGGCCGACGCGGCACCCACGACCGTCACGCCCGCCAAAACCAACCGCCCCACAACCAAAGATGTCCCGCTCATTGGCAAACCTTCCGCAGTGATGATCCGAACACTGGCGGAAGACTTTATCAATTACGAATGCAAATGACAATGATTCGCGTTTACAGAAACTGCGGATGGTTAAACAGTCCCCGTCGCGCGCTCAGGGTGCGAGGGTCGACACCGTGATGCCAGCAACGGGTGGCCGGTCCGGACGGACTCGGTTACCGAGGTAGTAGATTTCGACGGCCGCATCGTCGGCGATGGCGATATCGAATGGCGGTGCGCCGCTCACCCGCTTGCCGGAAGTGGGCTGTTGCACCCCCGACAGCAGCAGCATCCCCCGGCCATCCCTCGCGCTGATCGTGGTCTGCCGGGTAATCACCAGGAAAAACCGGTTCGCCTTGGCGTCGGCCAGGTCTGCTGCGGCCGGAATCACCGCGGGTGCTACCGGCTCGGGCGCTACGACGGGCGCTGGCACTGGCGGCGCCACCGACGGTGGCATCGACGGGGGCGAAAGCTCGAGCGGGGGCTCGACGATCGCGGTGGCGGTCATCTTGGGAGCCAGGGGAGGAGCAAGGGGCTCTGACGGCCAAAACGTGCGGCCTGCGTAGGCAGCAAGACTGAGGCAGATCAAAGTGAAGCCGATCAGCGGCAAGCGCCACGCGGTGCTTGGTGGCTTGACGATCGATGGGCTCGCGATCAGTGACGTCGTGATCGCCGCAGAGCCGGGACGCCCGTAGGGCGGGCCGCCGTCGAGGCTGGGGTCAACCCGCAGCAGCGCGGCGTAGCTTTGTGCGGCCTTTTCGGCAAAGGCGGGCGTGTAGAAATAGGAGAGGTCGTCGTTCTCGAGGCCGACGATCTGACGGTCGGACAGCAAGGTTTCCCGCGAAACGTCGCCGATGGTCAACGAACGATGCAAGCGTTCGCGCCGAAGTGCATCGGCAAAGGGCGATACGCCCCGCGGCTGTTCGTTCACCGCATTCTCCCTTCCCCGCAAAAATCGCCAGCAGCGACGAGATAATGGGGCACAGTCCGACTACATGGGTAGACGAACTATATAGCGCAAGCAACTGATTTCTCTTCCTTTTCGGTTTAATGCAAAGGAGTTTTATTCAAGCGCCCCAGCGCCAGCGCGGCGGTTCGCCTTTCAGCCAGCAGATGAACGCCAGAACGCCGCTGAGTACGCTGGTATAGAGGACGTAGGCCGCTGGGCGCTCATGCGGCGGGAACAGGAACGCGCCCGCGGGCAGCAAGATCAGATAGCCCACGAAAACCACCCAACCCTGCCAACGACAAGGCAGTCCCCAGCCCCACCCGAAGCGCTTGGTCGGAAACCAATAGGGCGGCCCGCGTCTCATTAAATCCCCTCCCGGATCGTCCCGTCGCGCTCGCGCGCTGCTCAATCCTTGAAAAACGGTTCGACGACACCTTTGCGAGTGATCGTCAAAGGCTTGCCGCGACGATCGAGCGTCTTGCCGAACGAGGTCCGGATCCAACCCTCGGAAATGCAGTACTCCTCGACGTTGGTGAACTCGACACCGTTCAAGCGGATGCCGATATTGCGCGAGAGCAAAGCCTCGTCATGGTGGCGGCTCGCGGGATCGACGCTGAGACGGTCGGGAAAAGTCGGCGGTGGCGCGGCATCGTTCATGCGCGCAATGATACCCCACGGTAGTCAATAAAATATTCTCCATCACTCGAATTGGCTTTTCGGATAGCCCGATTTTTCAAACGCGATTTCGCAGAAGTCTTCCGGTTCACGAAAGACGAATGACGCAGAATGATGAAAAAGTTTCCGACGTTTCGAGACATCAATCAAAGTAAATCGTGATCAGCAACTGCGGTGGGTGCCATAACCCGCCCATGGTCGTGTGCTTGATATCGCGAATCTGTGCATTGGGGTTGTCGGATGCCCATTGAGCGAGCGCTCGTTCGACGTCCTGCGGAGATACTCTCCAGCCCCATGACCAATAAGGCGTCGAGAACTCGAACACTTTAATTTTCATGGGGCAGAACCCGTATCAGATGTGTGGATGGATGGAGCGGGCGATGGGAATCGAACCCACGTTAGTAGCTTGGGAAGCTACAGTTC
>Ga0172376_10003240_pt1 | contig 19434 bp, 6 predicted proteins | sample Lak35m_FD_121114 | JGI IMG/M metagenome (GOLD analysis project Ga0172376, IMG submission 121114) | Freshwater microbial communities from Kabuno Bay, South-Kivu, Congo - kab_092012_35m | ecosystem: Environmental > Aquatic > Freshwater > Lake | place: Democratic Republic of the Congo: South-Kivu... | reverse complement strand
TGCCAGACGTGCCCAGCGGGGACGTGGTCTGACGTTGGAAGTCCGACGTGTCAAATTTGCCCCTCAAACTCATACGCAGCGGCGGGCTCGGCGCTGCTTACGGACTGCACATGCAATGCGGGCGCCTCTGGACAAGACGGAAGCACGTGCATTCTTTGCCCTGCTGGAAAGTTCAAGACGAGCATCGGCAGCGCCGCGTGCTCTGATTGCGACGCCGGCAAATACTCGACGACGCTTGGCGCTACAGTGGCGAGTACGTGCATCGACTGCGGCGCCGGGAAATACCTCACTACCACCGGAGCTGACGCAGAGAGCGCCTGCGTGATGTGCGGCGCCGGAACGTACTCCACGACTCTTGGCGCTACAGTGGCGAGTACGTGCCTCAATTGCGGCGCTGGAAAATACCTTATTACCACCGGTGCTGCCGCAGAGAGCGCCTGTGTGATGTGCGGCGCCGGAACGTACTCCACGACGCTTGGCGCGACAGTGGCGAGTACGTGCATCGACTGCGGCGCCGGCAAATACTCTTATACCACCGGAGCTGCTACAGAGACCGCATGTGTCGCGTGCGGCGCCGGAACGTACTCCACGACGCTTGGCGCTAAAGTGGCGAGTACGTGCATCGACTGCGGCGCCGGTAAATACTCGGCGGCCACGGGCGCGACTGCGACTGCGACGTGCCTCGACTGCGGGGCGGGTAAATACTCGACGGCCACGGGCGCGACTGCGACTGCGACGTGCACCGACTGCGGCGCCCACACGTACTCCACGACAACAGGCGCGACGGCGGCGGGAACTTGTCTGAGCTGCACCGCGAACTCCCAGTCTCCGACGGGCAGCGACGCGGCGACCGACTGCGTATGCGAAGCAGGTTACTCTGGGCCGGACGGCGGGCCGTGCACCGCGTGCGGCGCGGGGAAGCACAAGACAACTTCCGGTTCGGCCGCGTGCACCGACTGCGGCGCGGGTAAATACTCGGCGGCCACGGGCGCGACTGCGACTGCGACGTGCCTCGACTGCGCCGCCGGCAAGTTCTCGGCGACGGAGGGCGCGGGTTTAGAGTCGACATGTGCGAACTGCGGCGCCGGAAAGTACTCGGAGACGGTAGGCGGCGCGACATCCGGAGTTTGTGTTGCGTGTCCCTCGAATTCGGAGTCTGTGGATGGGAGCGCTGCGGCGACGGGCTGTCGGTGCAGCGCCGGCTACTCCGGCCCCGACGGCGGGGCGTGCACTGCGTGCGGCGCGGGGGAGTTCAAGCCGAGCGTGGGCCCGGCGGCCTGCAGCGTGTGTCCGTCGAACTCAGGCCACGGGTCGCTGGCGCAGAGCGCGGTGACGGCGTGCGTTTGCAACGCGGGGTACACCGGGGACGATGGCGGGACCTGTGAAGCGTGCATCGCGGGGAAGTACAAGGCGGAGCCCGGGGCCGCTGCGTGCACGTTCTGTGCGCCGAACTCGGGTCACGGGTTGCTGGCGCAGAGCGCGGCGACGGCGTGTGTTTGCGACGCAGGGTACACCGGGGACGATGGCGGGACTTGTCAAGCGTGCGGGGCGGGGGAGTTCAAGACAGGGGTGGGCTCCGCGCAGTGCAGCGCGTGCCCCGCGAACTCCTGGCACGCGCTCTCGGCGCAGGTTGCCGGGACGGCGTGTGTTTGCGACGCAGGGTACACCGGGGACGATGGCGGGACTTGTCAAGCGTGCGGGGCGGGCGAGTTCAAGACAGGGGTGGGCTCCGCGCAGTGCAGCGCGTGCCCCGCGAACTCTTGGCATCTTCTCTCGGCGCAGGTTGCCGGGACGGCGTGCATGTGCAACGCCGGGTTCACGGGCGAAAACGGCGGCACGTGTGCGGTTTGCGCGGCAGGGACGTACAAGGCCGGTCCGGGCGCGCACGCGTGCACGCTGTGCGGCGCGGACACGTACAGCACGGCGCTGGGCGCGACGGACGCGGGCGTGTGCGCGGCGTGCCCGGGGGACTCGACGGCGGTGGTGGGGGCGGGCGCGCTGGAGCTGTGCTACTGCCGGGCGGGCTTCGCGCAGACGGCGGACCACGCGGCGTGCGTGGAGTGTCAGCCGGGCTTCTACGACAGCAGCGAGAGCCGGTATGAGTGCTCGAGCTGCGGCGGGGGGCTTTTCTCGGCGGCGTGGGGCGCGACGGGGCCGGAGACGTGCCAGACGTGCCCAGCGGGGACGTGGTCGGACGTGGGGAGCCCGACGTGCGAGGCGTGTCCCGCGAACTCGCACTCGGCGGCGGGCTCGGCGCTGCTGACGGACTGCAAGTGCGACGCGGGGGCGTCGGGCGCGGACGGGGCGACGTGCGTGCTCTGCCCCGTGGGGACGTTCAAGGCGGGCGCGGGGAGCGCGGCGTGCGTCGCGTGCGGGGCGAATTCCAACTCCGAGGTCGGGAGCGTGCTCGCGACGGCCTGCCGCTGCGTCGCGGGGTTCACCGGCCCGGACGGCGGCGCGTGCAGCGCGTGCGCGGCGGGCACGTTCAAGGCCGCCGCGGGCTCCGCCGCGTGCACCGCGTGCGGCGCGGGCACGTACCTCGCGGGCTCGGGGGCGACGACGGCGGACGCGTGCGTCGCGTGCGTGGCCGGAACGTACTCGGCGACGGTGGGCGCGGCGGGCGCGGAGACGTGCATCGCGTGCGGGGCAAACTCGTACTCGACGGTGGTCGGCGCGGCCTCGGCGGCGACGTGCCAGAGCTGCCACGCGAACGCGCAGGCGCCACCGGGGAGCAATGAGCCAGAAGATTGCAAGTGCAACATGGGGTACTCGGGGCCGGACGGCGGGGTGTGCTCGATATGCGCGGCGGGCAAGTACACGGCGGCGGTGGGCTCGGACGTGTGCAGCGACTGCGGCGCCGGCAAGTTTTCGACCTCGACGGGCGCGACCAGCAACAGCGCGTGTGTCGCGTGTGATGCTGGAAAGTTTTCCGCGGCCGTCGGCGCGGCGCTCGCGAGCACGTGTGTCGACTGTGGCGCGGACTCGTATTCCGGGACCGTGGGCGCGCCCGACGCCGCGACGTGCCAGAGCTGCCCGAGCAACGCGCAGTCTCCGAGCGGGAGCGTGCTTGTGAGCAGCTGCCGGTGCAACGCGGGGTTCACGGGCGCGGACGGCGGGGCCTGCACGGCGTGCGCGGAGGGCAAGTACAAAACGGCGCCCGGCTCCGCGCCGTGCACCGAGTGTGCCGCCAACACGCACTCGCTGGCGGTCGGCGCGACGGACGCGAGCGTATGCGCGCCGTGCGCGGCCGACTCGCAGTCGCCGAGCGGCACCGCGTTCGCGAGCAGCTGCGCCTGCAACCCCGGGTTCACGGGCGCGGGCGGAGGGCCGTGCGCGGCGTGCGTTGCCGGCTCCTACAAGCCGACCACCGGCTCCGAAAGCTGCACGCCGTGCCCCGCGGGCTCCACCTCGGCGGCCGGCGCCAGCAGCGAGAGCCAGTGCCTCTGCTCGCTCGAGGGCTGGCGCGCGTCCGTCACCGAGACAGGCCACTGCACCTGCCAGCCCCAATTCGCGCGCGATGCCGACGACCTCTGCCAGTGGTGCGCCCCCAACGGTTACTGCGCCGGCGGCGACGCGGCGCGCGTCGCCTGTCCGCAGTTCTCCGTAGCTCCTGCTTTTAGCGACGAAGTCACTGACTGCAAGTGCATAGCCGGTTACGTCGGGCCAAACGGCGGAGCGTGTCAGGCCTGCGCGCAGGGCACGTACAAGCCGAACGACGGTTCTGCCGCGTGCTCGGACTGCCCGGAGCACGCGTCCTCGCCGGAGGCGAGCACGGCGAAGACAGCGTGTCTGTGCGACGTGGGGTACGAGACGACTCTCGGCGCGGACTCTGTGATCGCGGCGTGCGCGGCGTGCACGGCGGGGAAGTACAAGGCTGTCGTCGGCCTGGCGAGCGGCTGCAGGCTGTGCGAGAGCGACCTCGCCTTCTCGACGGGCGTCTTTGACTCGGCGTCGCCGTACTGCGTGTGCCGGGCGGGGTACATTCTGGACGCCGGCACGTGCAGGGCGTGCCAGACGGGCACGTACAAGGAGCAGCAGGGCAACTCGACGCTCGGCTGCGCGAGCTTCCTGGCCGGGTGCTGCGAGTGCGGACAGTTCCAGACGACTCTGGGCGCCGCGTCGTCGGTGGCTCTGGCGGACTGCGTCTGCATGCACGGGCACGGGGTGCAGGATCCGAACAACTTTGCGTGCGTGCCGTGCCCGCGCGGCACGTACAAGGAGGGCATGGACAGGCAGGCGTGCACGGCGTGCCCTGCGAACACGGACACGCTGCAGCTCGGGGCGTTCGACGCGCAGGAGTGCGTCTCGCGCGCGGGGTACTTCATGGTGTACGACGCGGGCGGGCTCGCGACGGCGTCGGCGTGCCCGGGCGGGACGTACTCGGACCACATGAACGCGACGGCGTGCGAGCCGTGCTTCTTCGGGGCGTCGTCGCCCCCCGCGTCGCAGTCCATCGACGCGTGCGCGTGCGAGCACCCGTACTCGGCGTCCGGGGAGGCGCACGACTGCACGTGCGCGTCCGGCTTCGCGTTTGCATGATCGGCCGCAACTGGCAATGGTATTTGATTAAAAAGATCGAACATCTGCGAGTCTCATGTTTTGTATATTAGACACACGAGTTATGTCCCGCGTGCGCGCTGTTGCGGTCTGCGGCGCGCTCCTGCTCTCGCTCGCGGTCTCCGCCTCGGCACAGCAGGTCTGCGCAGCGTGTGCGCCGAACACGTACTGCGCGGGCGCGCGCGACCAGGCGACGGCGTGTCCGGCGTTCTCGAGCTCGCCCGCGGGGAGCACGCTCGCGAGCGCCTGCCGCTGCAACGCGGGGTTCACGGGCGCGGACGGCGGCGAGTGCGCGGCGTGCGCCGCGGGGACGTTCAAGCCCGCCGCGGGCAGCGCCGCGTGCACTTTGTGCCCCGCGAACTCGTGGAGCCTCCCCGCGAGCGACGCGGGCGCGGACTGCAAGTGCGACGCGGGCTACACCGGGCAGGACGGCGCGGCGTGCTCCGCGTGCGCGGCGGGCACGTTCAAGGACGCGCCCGGGGACGCGGCGTGCGCGGAGTGTCCGGTGAGTTCCAGCTCGCCCGCGGGGAGCGACGCGCCCGCGGACTGCAAGTGCCTGGCGGGCTTTACGGGCTCCGACGGCGGCGCGTGCGCGGCGTGCGCGGCGGGGAAGTTCAAGACCGCCGCGGGGAGCGCGGCGTGCGCGGGCTGCCCGGCGAACGCGGAGAGCGCGGAGGCCAGCGACGAGGCGACGGACTGCAAGTGTGCTGCAGGCTTCACGGGCGCCGACGGCGACGCGTGCGCGGCGTGCGCGGCAGGGACGTTCAAGACCGCCGCGGGGAGCGCGGCGTGCGCGAGCTGTCCGGCGAACGCGGAGAGCGCGGAGGCGAGCGACGCGCTCGCCGACTGCAAGTGCAGGGCGGGGTTTACTGGCGCGGACGGCGGCGCGTGCACGGCGTGCGCCGCGGGCACGTTCAAGAGCGCCGCGGGGAGCGCGGCGTGCGAGGCGTGCCCCGCGTTCACGTCGAGCGCGCCCGAGAGCGACGCGCTGGTCGACTGCACGTGCCTGGCGGGCTACACCGGGCCCGACGGCAACGAGTGCGACGCATGCGCCGCTGGCACGTTCAAGGACGCGACGGGAGACGCGGCGTGCACGGCCTGCCCCGCGAACTCCGAGAGCGCTTCCGCGAGCGATGCTCCGACAGACTGCAAGTGCGCGGCGGGCTTCACCGGCGCGGACGGCGGCACGTGCGCGGCGTGCGCCGCGGGGGAGTTCAAGACCGCCGCGGGGAGCGCGGCGTGCACTTTGTGCCCCGCGAACTCGTGGAGCCTCCCCGCGAGCGACGCGCCCGCGGACTGCAAGTGCCTCGCGGGCTACACGGGCTCCGACGGCGGCGCGTGCGCGGCGTGCGCCGCGGGGACGTTCAAGCCCGCCGCGGGCAGCGCCGAGTGCACCTCGTGCCCCGCGAACGCGGCCTCGCCCGCGGCGAGCGACGCGCTCACCGACTGCCTGTGCGCCGCGGGCTTCGCCGGCGGCGCGGGGGAGACGTGCGTCGAGTGCGCGGCCGACACCTTCGAGGCGGGCGACGTGTGTCTCGCGTGTCCCGCCAACAGCGTTTCCGCGCCGCGGAGCGCGGGGGCCTCCGCGTGCAAGTGCAAGCCGGGCTACTCGGGGCCCGACGGCGGTCCGTGCCACGCGTGCGAGGCGGGCACGTTCAAGCCTCTGGCGGGCGCGGCAGCGTGCACCGCGTGCAACGCGCACGCGTCGACGCTCGACCTCGCGGCGACCGACGCGGCCGAGTGCCGCTGCACGCCGGGCTTCGCGCCGAGTGGGAGCTCCGCCGCCGGCGTGACCTGCGCCCTCTGCGCCGCCGACACCTACAAGAACACGACCGCGAACGCGGCGTGCGCGGCGTGCACGCCGCACTCGAGCGCGCCCGCGGGCTCGCGCAACGTGAGCATGTGCCGCTGCGACGCCGAGTACGTGGCGGCCGGGGACGGCTCCTGCGACCGCGTGTGCGCGGCGGGCTTCGAGGCGGCCGGCGGCGACGACGGCGAGGCGTTCTGCGCGGGCTGTGCGCCGAGCACGTTCAAAGCCGACCGCGGCGACCACCCGTGCGGGGCGTGCCCCGCGAACGCGTTCTCGAACGCGCGCAACCAGACGTCGGTGTACTCGTGCCTGTGCGAGCCGGGCTACGCGTGGACGCGGACGGGCGACGGCGTCGCCTGCGTCGCCTGCGCCGCGGGCACCTTCAACAGCCTTGTGAACGCGACGACGTGCTACGCTTGCGACAGCGGAGTTGGAACGCAGACGGCGTGCCCGGGCCTCGTGCACGCGCCGGCGGGCTTCGAGGCGGTCGCGGAGACGGGCGGCATCCGGGCCTGTCCGGCGAACCACTTCCAGGACGGGACAAGCAACGTGTGCACCAAGTGTCCAGAGCCGAGCACGTACACGGCGCAGGGCGGGCTCTCAGGCGTGCTTCAGTGCGTGTGCGCGGAGGGGTACGAGCGCTCGCAAGGCGTCTGTATCGCCTGTGGCATCCTGACCTACAAGGGCGTTACCGGCGACGGCCCCTGCACAGCGTGCACCGCGAATTCTCAGACGCTGACGCCTGCGAGGACGAGCGCGGTGGCCTGTCTGTGCAACCCCGGGCATCAGGCGGAGACTGGAACCTGCGTGGCTTGCGCAGCCGGGAAGACGAAGCTGTCGCTGAGCAACACCGACCAATGCGTGCAGTGTCCACCGCATTCGACGCTCAGGCTCGGCGCGCAGCATCTGAGCGAGAAGTGCGAGTGCAATCCCGGCTACTACAACAGCTCGACGGCCCAAGAGCTCTCTGACTGCAGGCCGTGCACGCCAGGCTCGTACGCCCCGGGATACGGAGGCAAGACGTGTCAGTCTTGTCCGCTGTTTGCAACGTCTCCGTTTGCGGCCACCGCCATCACGGCATGTCAGTGTATCACCAACTACGAGGCGGGTCCGCACGGCGGGCCCGAGACCGGAAATCCGTGCGTCGCAACGTGCGGAATCGGGAAGAAAGGGTCAGCGGGCACATGCGTTGCATGCGAAAAGGGGAAGTTCAAATCCGTGATCGGCACGGCGTGTACTGCATGCCCGGGCGCGCGCACGGCCTCGGCCGCGGGGGCCACGGCGGCTTCAAAGTGCTCTTGCCCCAAGGGCCAAATCGGCATAAAAAAAGGAGACATGGCGGTCATCCAGAGCGTCGGCGAGTGGGACCCCAGCGATTCGCTGTTGGCGACGGTGCCAGTTGGTCAGGAGCTTGTCTACGAGCCCGCTCGGGACTCTCCGAGCCTTTGGAAGCTCTCTGTCGCGGGGCCCGCAGGCGTGCTCTCCGTGCGCGTGAACGAGAATCTGGTGTTCCAGTGCGCGCTGTGGAACCGGTGTCGCGACGTGGTGGTCGACCTGCGTGGGAAGAGGGGGCGCGTGCAGGCCTCGAGCAGCACGGGCGTCGTTGAGCTGCACGCGTTCAAGCAGCGCGAGGTGGTGCTGCGGCAGGGACCCTACATGACGCTCAGCAGTCAGGATCTCGCGCAAGTGCGCGCGTGGGCAGCGCAGGGGCGCTTGCAGGCAGGGGACGCGGTGTATAGGTCCAAAAACGTGTTCACTGACATCGAGTGCTCGGAGTGTCCGCGGGGGCTGGCGTGCCGGGATCCGACCGCTGTGTAAGCGGCCGTGTATTTCACATACAGAGTAAGAGTGTAATAAGGTGTAATAAATGTAATAATGCGTAACAAAGCTTGGTGAATGCACTGTAGCATCGGAAAGCTAGCACGGAGCAGAGTCTAGATGATGAAGACGTTTGCGTATAGGTTGTCATCGCTTCTTGTTACGCACGCTGTGCAGACGGGCGTGCGGATCATACTCCTTGCTGTTACATCGGAAACAAGCATGTCAGAGCAAAATTGGACGTGTATGTTCCAAAGTTTTTTCCTTTTTGTGAAGTTAGAGCAGAATTGGTAGATGGAGGGGTCTATATTCATAAACTTCCGGTTAAGCACTTCTTTGTATTTCGAGTTGTCGAAGTGGATGACTTGACTTTCGCGCGGTAAAACACATACATTGACAACGTGCTGACTGTTTTCGATGACAAGGGCTTCTAATGAAAATGTAAACTCTTGTGTTTCAACTTCTGCGTGTAGTAAAGGCACGTTCGTTGAAATCAAAGTGTAGTCTGCATCGATCTTCTTATCCACGCTCTCCCAGTTTAGGTAACTAGCGCTTTTTTGCAAAATATCTGGTGACGTTTTTCCGAAGTCACTTTTTTTTGCGCATACGAGCAGGGAACCTATACTCATGGTGCCATCAGATGAGCACATGGCTTGTACCAACATGCCGTGATCATCAGCCCATTTCTTCGCATATTCAACACTGATTAGATTTCGATTTTGAAGCAACAGTTTCATTTTCGCAATATTCTCGATGGCGCTGTTGGGCACGATTTTAGAAAAGGTTTCTTCACACGACAAGAATGCTTGCTGTACGCACTCAAGGAAACTCGCTTCGTGAGAACAAGGAATGTTATACACATTCAATTTATCGTTGAGGATAGTACAACCAGATTTTGTTTCTAGTTTAATGACTATAATTGCACATGGGGTTTCTTGGGTGTTTGGAAGCGACATGTTATCCTTTGTCTTATATGTAATCATCCTCTGATTTTGTTTTTTCTTAATTTAAAGTTATGGAATCTTGACAAGTAACAACGCGCTGTCTTTGTTCTCCCTATCTCGGGTGCTACAAACGTCAAGATCTTTTTCATCTTCGTCTTCAATGTGAAAAGACATTGTTTGTATTTGCGTGTCCATTTCACATCCGTCATCGGTCTTAGCGTTCTTACTTTGGTCTTTCCAGAGATCGTACCTTGCTTTATCGACAATTTTTCCTCTTAAGAACCTGTTATTTTGTAATGTAATTTAGAATTTCACATTCAAACACACTTTGTTCAGACGATTAATAAACGTCACATGCAAAAACATACCATCCGGTAGTGTAGAAGTTGACAGCAAGGTCTGCAACAATACGAATAAGCGTAAAATCCACCTGTAAGAAATCGTAAGTTATCTTATGATATTATAACATATATAATATTTACATGCAGTGTTTTCATACCTGTGAAAGTGCGACAAATGTGCCGATGACGCTGAAACAAACTCCTGTACCACAGAACAATTCGGATCAGAAAATATGTGAGAAATGCATTTCATATGTATGAGAGATATGATACCGTAAATTGTCTGAACTTGTATTATCGTCAGGCATGTGAGTTTGCTGTATGGAATATACTTGGTCTTGGGGTCCATAACTACATTTGTTAAGAAAGGAATAATCGAGTCACCACTGAAAGCAGCAATACAAGTGGAGAAAAATGTGTATAGGGCAACTGCCCACCACTTACTCCACGTGTCCAATGCCACTCCGAACAACAAATTTTTAGAGTTAGGACCACAATACAAGAATTTGGAATCATCTTTGATCATTATCATAACAAAAATAACGCTGGAAACTATTGTCCAGAGCGCCAGCAAACCAGATAGGAGGCGTTTATCGTCAAAAAGAAATAGCCAGAATGAGCACATGATAAGTTACACTTAAATGTATATTTATGATAATATATAAAATTCCTTTCAAAATTTCCACATACTTCCTTAGACACAGTGAAGACGAGGGAACTCAAAGCCAAAAGTGTTTTGGTAAAGTTTTTATTAAGGAATAAGTAAGAAAATGTGCGCTGTTAATAACAACGAACATAAAGCCTGTGGCTTTCCCGTTTCAAATGGAGCTTGAATGCGGCAACGATTACCTCAAAGTCATGAGACTAAGGCACGACAGCTTGTTGTGGCCCGGATCGCCACAGAAGGAGCACACAGTTTTCCTGTTAACGATTTTCTGAGCTTGCGTGTCAAAACCATTGCCACTTTCTGAGAAACCAGATAGCGCGGAATGGGTGTCGTATCCTGTGAACATACAGTCCGACATGGAATGGGCCTCAAACTCGTGCATCACGAAAGACGTCTGTACAAAAGCCGCCAAAGTGTCAAGATCCCCGAGCTTTGGAAGCTGCACGATATCCCCTTCGACTTCAATTTGCATGGCGCACAGCGCCGCGGAATCACATTTGCTGTTGGTAATGTTCTTAAGAGCACCAGCACACATGTCGCGAGCGGGCCCGCCCGCGGGAAAGCACGGATCCGCGGTACACGGCGCGTTCTCTTTGAAGCATGCGCAACTCTCGGCTCCGGCGGCCTCAGCAGAGATCGGCTCGGGCGCGTCGCCGGGGGCGTCGCCGGGGGCGTCGCCGCGCGCGTCGCCGGGGGCGTCACCGGGCGTATCACCGGGCGCAACGCCGGAAGCACTGGCGCGGTTGCGCACGAGCGCACGCTCACGCCCTCCTGGCTGCACGCGCTTGAAGACCCCGATGTGCATCAGCCGCATTACCGTTGCGCTGATGTGCATTTTGAACAGCGTCCGCGAGTAGCGACCGCGAGCAGCGTCTGGAATTGCACGACGCGTGGCGCGGATCCGCGACGGGCAGTGTTTTCGGAAATTCAACGTGGCAGATTTATCTTCGCTCAAGACTCTGGTTATCAAGTTTGAAAAAAACAGATTCATTTTTGAGATTGTATTTGACACTCGCGGAGATTTCCTGGATATATTTATTTAAAGAATTTATTTTTGAACATTGCATTTGATACTCGCGGAGATTTCACGAACAAATTTCTTCCATTCAAACAGAGGATAAAAGATCGGATCCACAACAATGGGAATCGGTGTTTCTGTATACATATTTTTATTTATTTATTTTTAGTAATTTTGGAAGTAATTGACTGATCGATTTTGTTACACCGGGAGCGGAATGGCGAACTCATGTGAAAGAAGACGGAGCGCGCATGGTTATGGAAACAGCAGCGTGCTTAAATTGTACGAAGATATCTTTGGCGTCGAACCAGCCGTCGCCGTCGACCGAAAGCGATCACATACCTTCATACCCAATATGGTCAGTATCGAAGAGCGCGGTCGATGGGCGCATCAGGTCCATGGCTTCACGTGGACGGAACATACCGTATTCAGCCGTGTGCGACAGAAGCACGCAGATGAACCCCAGGCGTGCGACTGTAATTTTGCAAAGCCACAGAATGCTGCAATGATGTACGAGTGCCTCTCTGCGCCCGGAAATGATGCATGCAGCAACAGACAACTGCAGGATCTTGCGAAACACATCGAGAGCGGTCCAGGCCTCGAGATCTTTGACACTGGAGGAACAAAGGGCTATGGCGTCCGGGCGCTGTGTGACGTGGACCAGGGAACGTTAGTTTGCGAGTACACCGGGGAGGCTTTGAACGCCAGGCAGTTTGCAAGCAGACGACAGACGCTGTCTTCAAAAAACTACTTCCTCCGAGCGGGGGACCTGGTTATTGACGCCTCTCGCCGCGGAAACGCTGCGAGGTTTATAAACCACAGCTGCGACCCCTGCGCCGAAGTGCAGGTGTGGAGCATTCCCACAGCGGACGGGCGCTCGCTTCGGACTGCAGTCGGAATCTTTGCTAAGCGCGCGATCAGGGCGGGCGAGGAGATTACGTACGATTACAAGTTTGAAATGTTTGATGACGCGGCGGAAATTCGCTGTCTCTGTGAGGCGCCCGGGTGCCGGCTGATGTTGGGTAAGAAGAAGGTTTCGCGCAAGCGCTGTGCCTGCTTTGCGTGATGACAGAAGAGATAGATAAGATGCGGAGCGGTCTGAGGGCGCGCAGGGTTTAGTTCAGGATGTTTTGCACGAGGTTGCGCACGATCTGCGACACTTGATATTCGTTTTTCTTTTTAAACTCGTTGATGTTGTTGCGAATGGTGTGGTTGAACACCGGAAGCACCATCCTCCAGCAGCTTTCGATGATGCTCGGGTGCTGGTATATGGAGATGTAGAGCTGGGTGACTTGAGTCAGGCTGATTTCCTGCCTTATTTTTTCGTTCACTCCGAATAAACACTTGTGCCTGAAGTCGATGAGACATGAAATCTCTCCATTGTACTTGCGCAGGTTTCGCATAACGTCGAATACACAGCCCACGTCGATGAGGTCCACTCTAATTTTAGCTGCTCGCTTGAGAATGTCGCTATGGAAGAGGTGGTGGAATTCTTCGGGCGCCGGCTGAACTGGCTGGATGCATATGAAGTAGAGGAGTTTCTGCACGTACATGCTGGTTGTGATCGGGAAGTTCACGGTGTTCCTCCAATTGCTCCAGCTGTCGTTACTTACCTTGCGGATTCTGTTGTGGACGGCCGCCGCTGCAAGCGAACGCAACAGCGGGCGGATGGTTTTGACGGTCTCTACCTTCACAACCTCCTTCTTCTGGCGCAGCACGTTCTCGACGAGTCTGGAAAACGTGTCTTTGACTTTGAAGCAGCGCATGACCAGAGACATCGTCTCGGCGAAGCCGTTCTCTATTTCGGCGGAGTCGTTGAAGATGGAGAGGACGCGCAAGCAGCGCAGTTCCGTGTCGCGTGCGTTGCTGTTAATGCCGCAGTACAGGCGTTCGAGCATGTGGCCGGCGGGAGTCGTTCGCGGGGAGATGTACAGGAAAGCCAGGAGGGCAGTTTCGGTCGGGGTGATATGCTCGCCCGCGACTTGCGCAGTCACGAGCGCGTTTGACATGCGTTTCAAACATTGGTTTTTCCCTATGCTGTAGAGGAGCTTTTTGGTTTCACTGAATTCGTCAAGCATGTGCATGGAATCAGTCTGGATGTTAAGCTCGAGAAACTGGAAGAGTGTGACCCAGTCTGACATTGTCGAGCACAGACTCGCACACCGATTGTAGATTTCCTTGCCCTCGTCGACTCCCTGTATGCAATCGGCGCAATGCATTTCTTCGCCAAACCGGCGAGCGACGGCGATGGGGTTCGAGTTTTTGCACATAAGGATGATCACCATATGCAACGCCCACTTGTGCATGGGGTCGACGTTCAAGAGCTGCGCAACCTCACAGAACTTGTTGACACAGAGTATATTTTTGTTCATAATGAGCTTGGTCTCGTGGGCGTCGCTTTTTTTGCTTAGTATGCTATTGAGTGCATCTTCAGAGACCGTGAATGCCTCGTTCATGCGCGGAGGAATGTGAAATACGGAAAGCGTTGTCGCTGATTTTTGGGACTCAGTCGCACTTGCCAACACCTTGATTTGAAAGATGAGAAAAGTGCGATATCCTGCACGGCCATTTACTTTCGTGTAAAATCACCCAATTCGTATAAAACCATACTCGTTTCATGAGTACATGCAGATTGCTCGCGGTGCTCGGGTTGTTGCAGTCTGTGGCCGCGTTTACAATGGAGGTGGATCTTCAGTGTCGACAGTGCAATGCTTCGTTTTACTGCACGGGTGGCGAGCGCTTCCAGTGCCCTGCAAACTCACTGGCGAACTCTTGGCCGGCTTCCAACGTCACGCATTGTACGTGCAACAACGGGTACCAGGCCACACCGGCTCTGGACCACTGCGACGTGGGCCAGCCGCCTTTCTACTACGAGGCAGGCTACGCCAAATCTTGCGTCGGCGACCTGCGTCAGACGATCCTGCCGCTGGCAGATAGTGCCTTTTCATGCGTGTGTCCTCCTGGATACTACGGCCCCCCAGGGCTGGGCGCATGCACAAAGTGTGCGCCTGGATCGTACGCGGAGCACTTCAACACGAGCCAGTGCACCTCATGTCCTGAGTTCTCGTTTTCGCCGGAGGGCTCGTCGCTCTTGAATCAGTGCATCTGCAACGCGGGATACACGGGAGAAGACGGCGGCCCGTGCGTTGCCTGCGCGGCGGGGAAGTACAAGGCAGCGGCGGGCAGCGCTTCCTGCGTGGCGTGTGACGCGGACACGCACTCGGCACCAGCTGCTTCTGTTTGTACGGCATGTCGCCACAACTCGTCGGCTCCGGCGGAAAGCGTTTCCGAAGACGCGTGCCTCTGCAACCCCGGCTTCTACCAGCACAGCGGCGCGTGCACGCAGTGCGCGCTCGGTCGGTACAAGAACACGGTGAGCAACGAGCCATGCACGCTGTGCGCGAGCGGGGAGTACTCGGGCGTGCTCGGCGCCGTGGCGTGCGTCGGGTGTCTGGAGAACTCGCAGTCGCTGCCGACGGAGGGGGGCACCAAGTGCGTGTGCAGCGCGGGGTACTTGCAGGAGGACGTCGCGCTGGAGCGGCCCGCGTGCCAGCCGTGCGCGGCGGACACGTACCAGCACCTGACCGGCACCACCGCGTGCAGCAGCTGCCCCGCGCACGCGTCGTCCCCGCCGGCGTCGCCCGCGATCTACGCGTGCATCTGCGCGCCCGGCATGTTCGACGTGGGCACGGGCGAGTGCGCGGCGTGCGCGGTGGGGACGTTCAAAGGACAGGCGCTGGATGACGATGGCGACGTGGCCGCGTGCCTGGCGTGCACCGTGAACAAGACCTCGCCGCCGGGCTCGGCAAGCATCGAGGACTGCGTGTGCCGGCGCGGGTTCTTCGGGACGGCCGAGGGGGAGTGTCTGGCGTGCGCGGCGGGCACCTTCAAGAACGAGACGGGGAGCGCGGCGTGCGCGCCCTGCGCGGTGAGCTCGTTCAGCGTCGAGAACGCGCTCGAGGGCACGGTCGCGTGCGCGTCGTGCGCGGAGGCGCTGGGCTCGCCGCACGCGATCACGCGGCGCGAGGGGAGCGTGTCGGTCGCGGCCTGCGTGTGCAACGCGAGCGCGGGCTTCGACGACGCCGCCGGCGCCGGCTGCGCGCTGTGCTCGCCGGGCACGTTCGCGCGCTTCGAGGACCCCGCGGAGTACGAGGCCCCCGCGAGCGAGTGCGTCGACTGCGTTTTCGGGCAGTACGCGGACGTCGCGGGGCTGGTGGCGTGCAAGAGCTGCCTGCCGTTTTCGTCGTCGCACGAGTACCCGCGCGTGCGGTGCCGGTGTGACGCGGGTTACACCTTCGACAGCTTCGCCGCGAGCACGCTGGCGCCCGAGGACCGCGTCGCCGGCGTGTGCAAGGCGTGCGCGCCGTCGACGTACAAGGACGTTTTCGGCGACCACGAGTGCTCGACGTGCCCCGCCGACTCGAGCTCCCCGAGCGCCAGCGTGCCGCTCACGAGCTGCCAGTGCGACCCCGGGTACTACGGCAGCGACGGGGGCCCGTGCGCGACATGCGCGCCGAACTCGTACACGTCGGAGAAGGGCATGGAGGTGTGCACGTTGTGTCCTGCGAACGCCGTGTCGGCGAGCGGGAACACGGCGCTGCTCAACTGCCGCTGCGACGTCGGGTACACGGGGCCTGACGGCGGCCACTGCGCACAGTGCGAGGCGGGGAAGTTCAAGGAGGCGACCGGCTCGGCAGAGTGCGACGCGTGCGTGGCGGGCAAGTACCTGGAGAGCACGGGCGCGAGCAGCGCCGGGGCGTGCGTGGCCTGCGCCGCGGGCAAGTTCTCGACGGCGGAGGGGGCCGCGCTCGCGGGCACGTGCGTGAACTGCCCGGCGGACACGTACTCGACGGCGGAGGGCGCCGCGGCGGCGAGCACCTGCGAGAGCTGCCCGGCGTCTTCGAGCTCGCTGAGCGGGAGCATCTCGCTGACAGCGTGCCTGTGCAACCGCGGCTTCGCCGGGAGCGACGGGGGGCCGTGCCAGGAGTGCGACGTGGGAACGTACAAGGATGTGCTGGGGAGCGCGGCGTGCGCGCAGTGCGCGGAGAGCTCGACCTCGCTGAGCGCGAGCGTTGCGGCGACGGATTGTCTGTGCCTGCTGGGTTTCTTCGGGCCGCACGGCGGGCCGTGCGCGCCGTGCGCGGCGAACACGTACTCTGCCGTGCTCGGGAGCGCGAGCTGCGCGGCGTGCCCCGCGAACGCGGAGTCGCCGGGGGCGAGCGACGAGCTCACGGACTGCAAGTGCAGTCGGGGGTTCTCCGGGGCCGACGGCGGGGTGTGCACGGGGTGCGCGGCGAACACGTACAAGGACGCGCTCGGGAACGCGCTGTGCACCTCGTGCCCCACGAACGCGGTCTCGCTGGCCGAAAGCACGGCGGTGACGGACTGCAAGTGCGACCTCGGGTACTTCGGCCCGGACGGCGGCGTGTGCACGATGTGTCCGGTGAACACGTACGCGGACGCGCTGAGCACCGCGAGCTGCGCGGCGTGTGCGGAGCACTCGGAGGCGCCCGCGGGCAGCGACGCGCGGAGCGACTGCCTCTGCAGCCTCGGGTTCTTCGGCCCGCACGGCGGGCCTTGCACGGAGTGTCCGGCGAACGAGTACGCCAACGCGCTCAACATGTCGGCGTGTACGGCGTGTCCCGTGAATTCTGAGGCGCCCACGCGAAGCGATGCGCGTGAAGATTGCAGGTGCAGCCTCGGCTTCTACGGCGAACACGGCGGGCCCTGCAATGAGTGCCCTTTGAACCAGTACGCAGACGCGGTAGGCATGGCCGCTTGCAAGTTATGCCTTGAGCATTCCGAGGCGCCTGCGAGGAGCGACGCGCGGAGCGACTGTCTCTGCAGCCTCGGCTTCTACGGCCCCCCCGGCGGGCCCTGCACGGAGTGTCCGGTGAACGAGTACGCGGACACGCTCAATATGTCTGCGTGCACGGCATGTCCCGCAAATTCCGAGGCGGCTGCGCGTAGCGATGAGCGTGTAGATTGCAAGTGCAGCCTTGGCTTCTACGGACCCCCCGGTGGGCCCTGCACGGAGTGTCCAGCGAACGAGTACGCAGACGCGCTCAACACGTCTGCGTGCACGGCGTGCCCCGCGAATTCTGAGGCGCCTGCGCGTAGCGATGCGCGTGAAGATTGCAAGTGCAGCCTCGGCTTCTACGGCCAACACGGCGGGCCCTGTACACAATGCCCTGTGAACAAGTACGCCGACGCCGTAGGCATGGCCGATTGCAAATTATGTCCCGAGTATTCCGAGGCAACCGCGGGGAGCGACGAGCGGACAGATTGCATATGTAGCCTCGGCTTCTACGGCCCCCCAGGCGGACCCTGCACGGAATGTGCTGTGAACAAGTACGCCGACACGCTTAACATGTCGGCGTGTACGGCGTGTCTCGAGAATTCCGAGGCGCTTGCCAGAAGCGACGAGCGGGTAGATTGCAAATGCAGCCTCGGCTTCTTTGGACCGCCCGGTGGTCCCTGCACAGAGTGTCCGGTGAACAAGTACGCCGACGCGCTCAACATGTCGGTGTGCACGGCGTGTCCCGCGAATTCTGAGGCGCCTGCGCGTAGCGATGCGCGTGAAGATTGCAAGTGCAGCCTCGGCTTCTTTGGGCAGCCAGGCGGGCCGTGCGCAGAGTGTCTGGCGAACTCATACGCGCCCGAACTGGGCACTACAATGTGTCTTTCTTGTCCCAATAACTCCGTCGCCCCCAGCGGGAGCGACGAACTGACCGACTGTCAGTGTATGCCGGGATACACAGGGCTCAACGGCAGTCCATGTGTGGCGTGCACACAGGGTAGCTTCAAGCCCACTACCGGGCCCGACACCTGCACGAACTGCGCTGCAAACCTTTACGGCACCACAGAGGCGGCGGTGGACGAGGCGTCGTGTGCTGTGTGTCCCGAACACTCGCTCTCGGTCGCCGGGAGCCACAACATAACCCACTGCTACTGCGTGTCAGGCTACAGACAGGCTGAGGATTACGCTTCGTGCATCAAGTGCAGCTCTGGTTACTACGACAACGACTTGGAGCGCTTCGAGTGCTCAAAGTGTGCCGGGGGGCTGTACTCGGCGGCGACGGGCGCGACGGGGAGTGAGACCTGCCGCCCGTGTGCGCCAGGGACATGGTCTGAAGCCGGGAGCCCGACCTGTCATCTGTGCCCCGAAAACTCGAACTCGTCCGAGGGTTCAGCGCTTGTGACGGACTGCAAGTGTAACCCGGGCACGACGGGTGAGGACGGGAGCACGTGTACTTTCTGCGTGCCGGGCACGTACAAGGAGACCTCCGGCTCCGCTGCTTGCAGCACGTGTCTGGCTAACTCCACGTCGGTGAGCGGCAGCGTGCTGGCGACGAGTTGCCTCTGCGTCCTTGGACATTTCGGACCATATGGGGGCCCGTGCGAGATCTGCGCGGCGGACTCATACGCAGACACTCTGGGAATGAGCGAGTGCAGCGCGTGTCCACAGCATACTCAGGCGCCGTCAGGCAGCGACGCGTTGAAGGACTGCCAGTGCCGCCTCGGGTTTTTCGGGTCCGACGGTGAAGCGTGCACACAGTGCGCAATAAACACGTACGCACCTGCTGTCGGGATGCCTGTCTGTGATAATTGCACGCTGCATTCGGAGGCGCCTGCTGGAAGCGATGAGCGAATAGATTGTAGTTGCAGCATCGGATTCTACGGACAGCCAGGTGGACCCTGCACGGAGTGTCCGGTGAACCGGTACGCGGACACGATCGGTATGACCGAGTGCACGTTGTGCCCGCCGAATTCACAGTCTCTTTTGGGTAGCGACGCGCAGAGCGACTGTCTGTGCAGTCTCGGCTTCTCTGGCCCCCCTGGTGGGCCCTGCGTCGAGTGCGCCGCCAACTCGTACGCCGACGCGCTCAACATGTCGGCGTGCACGGCGTGTCTCGCGAATTCCGAGGCGCCTGTCGGAAGTGATAATCGTGAAGATTGCAGGTGCAGCATCGGCTTTTATGGGCCAGACGGTGGATCTTGCACGCCATGCGGTGTGGACACGTACTCACCCACGCTCGGCTTGTCCGAGTGTCTTCTGTGTCCCCCAGATTCTGTCGCGCTCAGCGGCAGCGATGAGCTGACAGACTGTGAGTGCCGCCCCGGCTTCTACGGACAGCCCGGCGGAACCTGCACGGAGTGTCCGGTGAACCAGTACGCGGACGCGATCGGCATGACCGAGTGCACGTTGTGCCCGCCGAATTCACAGTCTCTTTTGGGTAGCGACGCGCAGAGCGACTGTCTGTGCAGTCTCGGCTTCT
>Ga0172376_10003239_pt1 | contig 19435 bp, 12 predicted proteins | sample Lak35m_FD_121114 | JGI IMG/M metagenome (GOLD analysis project Ga0172376, IMG submission 121114) | Freshwater microbial communities from Kabuno Bay, South-Kivu, Congo - kab_092012_35m | ecosystem: Environmental > Aquatic > Freshwater > Lake | place: Democratic Republic of the Congo: South-Kivu... | reverse complement strand
CGCACTTTTGGCCGCCTCCAACACCCCCTTGAAAACCTCCGCCTCGATCGCTTCCACACGGAGACGCAATGAATCCAGATTTTCGGCATAGGACTCCTTTTCGGGAATCGGCTGGATCAGGAGATCCGTCAACTTGCGGTTGAACGCATTTCCCGAAGCGGCAACGCCGCCCGGCTTCGCGGTCACGGATTTGGGTTGTGCCGGCGGCGCTGCCGACGCCGGGCCGGAGAGCGAGGGTTTTGCGGTAGATCCGGAACGCGTGGATTCAGCCGATCCGGTTCCACCTTTTACGGGACTTTCGACCACCGCATCGGAATCTCCGAACCATCCCGCTCCCTCCGCTTCTTCGGGAGCTTCTTTCTCCTCCTCCGATTCAGAACTCGCGGCCGCGAAGAGGGCGAAGATGCAGAACCAGAGCGCGGTGGTCAGCCGTCGACTCCGGCGATCCGGCTCCTTGCCATCATGGCTTTGATCGCGGCATTCCTTCATGATTCGGTTCTTTCGGTTTTACTGTTGGAAATGGAAAGGAAAAAAACGGCGACCAAGACGCCGGCAAGAAGCGCGACGACATCGTCGAGGTCGAAGGTTCCCGACAAAAGTCCGGCGAACTGGCCGATCTCGAGCACCATCCCCATCCCTGGAATCGACAGCGCCCAGATCAGTGCCTCGGCACCGAAACCACCTCTCCGGTGCCGCTGCTCCCAAACCGAGTAGACCATCAGAACCCATGAGACGGACCAGAGGGCATTCGGCAGGGAAAAAACGCCCCATTCCCATCGGGAAAACCAGGCGAATCCCTCCCAACAACGGAATCCCGACCAAGGCTCCGGAGGGATGAGCGATCTCGCGGCCCGGTTCAGCCAGATCCGTTCCGAACGACAACCAAGGTAGACAAGCGATCCCGCGGCGAGGAGAAGCAGGGCCAAGGACATCGGAAGAAACCGTTCCCGAAGAGACTTTGGCGCTGGATTTCCTCTGCTGTGACTTGTCTGGGATCCTTCCATCTTACGATCGATGTTGGTTCATTTCGGCTGGTAACGTTTCAGCATCTGGTCAATCCGGTCGGAGCCCTCCTCCGGGACTTCCTCGACCAGTCTCCCCTCCAGTCGATCCATGGCCTCGGGACCGAGGTAGGGAGGACTTTGAAAGATTCGCCCGAGCGGATCGGAAACCTCCGCCACCCGGACAGGATCGTAAACCAAAGGAACTCTTCTGACAACGGCGCCGTTATGCCAGCGAAGAATCCATTCGGCGGAACTGCCGGATCCCTCCCGATCCAGCGAGAAGCCCGAGTCATCGGACCGAAACCGCCCGTCCGTTGTCACGCCGCCGGAACGAACGGCCGGACGCGCTCCAACGAGCGGTATCATGGAAGGACAATCCTCCAACAAGCCAACAAAAATCCGCAAGGCCTCGTCGCCCCGACCCAATTGCCAAAGGGCCTCGGCGCGGACTGCATTGGCGCGACCCCGCAGAAGGGCCTCCGAGTCGGGAAGTTCCTGTGCGGCTCGGTTCGCCAGAGCCTCCGCCGAGGACGGATCTCCCGAGGCCAATCGAATCTCGCTCCGCATGGCGTTGTTCAAGGCATCGGCGAATTTCCCCACCGGAGGGTGTCGCGCGATGAGTTCATCCGCCCGGGCGGGCCCGAGCACGCGGATGGTCTCCCCCCATAGCCAGGCCGGGCAATCAAACAACTGGAGGAAGGAAACATTGGTCTCGCCGCGGTCGAGAATCTTCCAAAGACATGCCTTGAATCGATCCTCAAGCCTCATGCGTTCGGTCACAAGAGCGAGTTTCGTCAGGGGGGGGGCGGTCGGGCTTCGGAGCGCGGCAACCGCACCAAGGCAAAGGGAGGCCTCCCACTGTTGCGCGGTTCGGAACCGAAAGCCCCCCCGCAGTTCGCGACCGAGCAGATCGTCGAAAATCCTCCAGGCTTCTCCGGGCATGCCTCGTCCGAGATGGCCGAACGCCACCGTGGCGAGGGTCTCCATTTCCAGTTCCTGACGAATGTGGGCACGCTTGGTCCCGTGCCAGGTCCAGCATCGGGCGATCCTCTCGTCAGCCGCGGACCACTGACCGGCAGCCTGATCCATCTCGGCGAGGCGTCGCAGCGGATGGCTGGCCGAGGACGGCTCGATCATTCCCGCCGAGATCTCAAAAAGACGTCGTGCTTCGTCATAGTCCCCGGTGCGGCGGGCGAGTTCCGCCATCGGTGAAAGAAGCACAGCGGGGACCTCCTCGGCACTGTCATCCAAACCCGCCAACTCCCGGTAGCGGGCAAGCAAGGCGCTTGGATCCTCCCCGCGGGCCTCGGCGAGAATGAGCCGACTCTCCCCAATCCAGCCGGCGTGATCGGAAGAACCCGTTTCTTCCTTCCCATCAAGATCGGAGAGGAGCCGTTCCGCCTCTCCAAGCCGGCCCGCCTTCACGAGGGCGACCAGTTCAAAAAACCATGCCGGAGTGGTGATTCCATTGCTCTCCTCGTGGCGACCGTAGTCCAACTCACGATAGCGTTTCAGCAAATCGATCTGTTCGGTCGTTCGGCCAGCGGCACCGAGACTTTGCGCCAGTCGGTAGCAGGCGAGACCGTGGAGGTGTATCCGCTCGCCGTCCGGCAACTCCAACTCTCCACCCGGGCAGGCCTGCTCCGCCTCCTCGAAAAGCCTGATCGAGCGGGGCCATGCCCCCTCGAGATAGGCGGCTTGACCGAGCAGGAGCGGACGGAGGGCGGAGCCCGCCGAAAGCAGACCCGCGGCCTTGGTGATCTCGGCCGGGTCGAGACTGGACCTGATTTCCGCAAAGGTGGCGAGGTCGCCCGGAGAATCCTCCGCCATGATCGAGCAGCAAACGAGCATCGCCAGTGCGGAAAACACGCTCAAGCGCCGGATTCCCGGACTTCCTCGACGAGAAAGACAAACGATCATGGACGGGTGAAATGAGGTGGCTTCAATGCTGGGCCGCCTCGACCGCGTCGTCGAGGCTGTTCAAAATCCACTGATCGATCGTCCGGTCGTCGACAGGCTCCACCGGAAGGATGCGATGCCTCAGCCAGTCGCAACAGAGCTTGCGGAGGTGCGAGATCTCGACCTTCGGATTCTTTCCCTCGGCCTCGATCCAAGCGAGAGCCTTGAGCGCCGGAAACAACCTCTGAAGCGTCCTGACCGAAGGCCGGCTCCCCTCCTTCAGTCGCTCCTCCTGCCGTTCTCCCTCTCGCTGTCCGTAATCAGGCTCACAGCGTCGCCCGATCCCATCGGCGAGGTTGAGGATGACTTCCTCGATCACCGGGGGCATTTCGACGGATTCCCCAAGGCCGGGCCGTTGCTTCCGCTGCAAGGCGCGGGAAGCGGCGATGATGGATGTCGCGGGTATCTTCGGGCTCGTCCCGCCGCCCGCACTGCTCCGCATGATCTCAAGGATCGAAGCCCGGTCGGTCATCGGCGGCAGGAGGCGCTTGAAGAGAAATCGATCCAGTTGCGCCTGTGGCAGCATATAGGTCCCGACACGGTCCAAGGGATTCTGGGTGGCGATGACAAAAAACAACTCGCTGAGTTTGTAAGTTTGGTCGTCGATCGTGACCTCCCTCTCACCCATCGCCTGAAGGAGGGCCGACTGCACCTTCGGGGTCGTCCGGTTGATCTCATCGACCAGAAGCACGTAGGCAAAGACCGGGCCCCGGCGGAACCTCATCTCTCCGCTTCCGCTTTCCAGCATCATGTAGCCGGTGACGTCACTGGGGAGCAGGTCCGGTGTGCATTGGATCCGGTTGTAACTCACCAGGTCAATCGGTTCCTCGATGCGGTCGTCGTCGATCATTTCACCGAGCAGCTTCGACAGGTAGGATTTCCCCGAGCCCGGATAATCCTCGAGCAGGAGGTGCCCACCGGAAAACAGCGTCACCAGAACAAGATCGAGCGTGTTCAGCGTTCTTTCGGACCCATCTTTCCCCCTTCCGATCACCTTCATTTCCAACCAGTCACGCATCGGTCGATAGACGTTTTCGAAAGCAGTGACGAGGTCCATCTCCGGGATCTCCCCCCCCTCGAACCCAGCCTTCGGAGCGCCTGCCGCCTCCTCGGGGTTCCCTGCGACGGCGAGGAAACGTTCCTCCAAAATTCGATCGACCCGCTCAATCGCCCGGATCTGGCGGCGGATCCGGTGCCCCAGGGCGCAAAGCATCATCGCCCCGAGATCACGCAAACCGACCTCGTTTCGCCCCTCGAGGAACGCGTTCACCTGAGAATGGGACAGCCATCGGTCGATGGCCCACGGGGACGGGCTTCCGCCCGGTGCCATCCGGTCATCGGCTTCGAGCGTTCGGGCGAAATGAACCGCCATTCTGGTCAGTTCTTCCGGGAGGCGCACTTGCCTGACCGCGGCGACCAATTCGGGAACCGTTGACAGCGCAGCGGCCGCGGTTTCTTCGCAGAACGGACGTCTCAGGGATTGGATCAGGCGGAGTTCTTCTTCCTCTTCCGGGATTCCGAGGACGACCAGCATCCCAAAATGCCTGGCATCGCGGCTGTGGAGGCGGTTCACCGCTTCCCGGTCGATGCGGTTTTGTTCTCCGACAACGAGCGAGAGGGGCGGCATGCTGACCGTCCAGTCTCCATGGTTGAATTCGTTCCCCCGAAGAAGGCTCTCAAGCGCGATGGCGATCTCTCGGTTGATGCGTCCGACATCCTCCAGCAAAACAACCGGCAGGAGAAGCCTCCGGTTCGCGATGCCGGAAGGGCAAGGCTGCGTGCAGGTTTCGATGAAATCGATGATCCGTGTCCCCGGCTGGCATCGGAACGCGGCAAAGGAAGGAACCGGGCCTCCTAGAAGCCTGCTGATCGCTTTCAAGGGCTGACGCAGCGGAATGCGCCCCAAATGCTCCACGAGCATTCCGCCCCCGCCAAGGGTCGCCCTGAGCAGGACGTCCGCAAGGGGATCGGTGGTCTCGACTTGGTGAAGGGCGGCCTTGATCTGCGCTAGGGTTTCGGTCGGGCTCATGACGGCATTGTGTTGGGTTCAGTTGGACGATTTTCTTTGCCTGTTTCATTACCTTCGCGGCTCGGTCTGTCGGCACGGCAAAGGATCCGCGGGTTGAAAAGCTTGAAATACCAGAGGCCTCCTTGAGTGATGAGCCCCCGGTCTCCACGGATCCCGCCACGGCAGATTGCGAGCACGCCTCCAAAGAAGCCATGAAACCAGGGGACCCTCAGGCAGCCCACGGCCTTCCCCGTGGAGAGCGGCTCGCCCCCATAACGGGCTGCCGCGATGGAGGCGGCAAGCTCCGCCAACGACTCGCCAAGGGCGGGCTCTGTCAGCGCCACCCGCCTGGCAAAGTCACTTCGGGGCTCTCCGAAACGCCTTTGCAGGCCCGCCGGCGTCAAAAGAGCATCGACCGCCCTCGCGATCCTTGCCGGACGTCGTGGACCTCCCCAAACAGGCGCCATGACGAGCACCCAGAGGCTGGTGATCAATGGGAACGACAGGACGGCTCCACCGATGATCAGGAATACGAGGCTCCATCGCGGACGAACGGATTTCAGCTCGGTTGACTCCGCGCCGTCCGATTCGAGGGATTCTGCCATCATTTGTTCCAAGTCATGTTGCGACGGCGGCGGCTTGCCAGCCCCTCCGGGTGGAACGAAGGTCAGTGGAACCCAACCCGTTTCCTCAAGAAAAACCTCCGGCCACCAGGCGAGGTGTCGGTCGGTCAACAAAAGGGCGGTCTTGGATTCACCCTCCGAAAGAGGATAACGGAATCCACGGACAAGTCGGCTGGCGATTCCCAGCGCCCGCAGAAGGCAGACTGCCCTCCGTGACAATTCCGCGGGATCCGTTGCCGGAGCTTCCGACTCAACCGCGAAAGCCCACGACGCTCCCTCCGGCTGGAACGATTGGGCCGAGAGTTCCGTGACCCGTTTCATCCTCACGGAGACTTGACTGGCGAGCGAATAGGGCAAACCGGCGAGGAGCGCGTCGGCCGCCGCGTCCAGTCCGGTCTCGTCGGCCGGCAGGCGGGTGTATCGGGCCCTCTCCTCGTCGGTCCAGTCGGGGTCGCCCAGCCGGGTTCGCAAGCTGTCGGGTCTCAAGTCTTCGAGACCGCCCTTTCCCGGCATCAGGGATCTGACTTCCCACGAGGAAAAGAAGCGGCGGTCCCGTGTCGGAATCGACCGGGTCTGCAAGGTCGTTCCAGCGAGGGTTGGCAGTCCCCCGGCCGCGTCCTGACCACGGAATAGGTGAACACGGGTGACAACCGATGCGCTTTCCCGATCGGTTCCCGGCGCGACGTCGGTTTTCTCCGCGTCCACCATCGGGGGAACCTCTTTGGGTGGGATTGTGGAAGGGTTTCCAACCGCCTCGCGAGAAGGGTCCTCGATGATGGCGGTTCGAAAATACAATCCCTTCAATCGCGGGGTGGAGGGATAGGAATCGAGCAGCTCGATCCACGCGAACGGCTTCGGTGGAGGTGGGGGCGGAGGTGGTTCATCGGAATCCGACGAAACCATCGGTGGGGGAAGGGGATCGGGGGGAACCGGTTGCGGAATCGGAACCAGCCAGACCACGCTTCCTGCCAACACGGCAAGCAGGCCGATGGAAAGGACCGAAGAAACAAACGAGCGCCGATTCGGGGTAAGGTTCGTCGCACCGTAGAGCACCAGGATCCATGCCCCCATCGCGACAATCGCCGCGATCGCGAGCGCCGAGAAAGGGTCGGCCCCCTTCCGGATGAACCAATCCATCAGCCACGTTGGCTGGTCGATCCGCGAGCGGTGGTCGGCGAGAAGTTGCCCTCCCAGGCTGAGGGCGACGCCGGCCTCGACGAGGGCAAACAGCGGCCAGCGCGACGTCAGGACTCTCAAAAACACCACCAGGCCGAAGGCCCCGAAGGCCATCACCAGTGCGTCCTCCAGAGGAAGTGAAACCCCGATCGGAAACACGGCCAACCGGCCGAAAAGCCATCGACAGGCCACCGCCACGAGGACCGCGCCCAGCGAGACCGCGACGAGACGGAGGAGTCCTACCCCTCCCGCGTTGCGCCGCTGGTCGGAATGCCGCGCCAACCGCCACGCAGCCAGGATCGCGGTCACGCCACCTGCGGCCGAGCCGAAAACACCGTGGACGGTATGATCGTTCCAAGTCGCCGCAACAAGCAGGGCCGACCATCCCGCCGCAAGGATCCCGGTCGGGACGATGGGAAGTCCAGCCCACGGCTTGACCGTAACGCGCCGCTTCATCGGTGGGCCTCCCTCTTCCTGGACCGCTCGTCTTCCATCTCGATGACCTTCACACGGAACCCGCCCGCGGAGAGAATCGACTTCGCCCGCTCCGGAGGGATTCCGGAACCGTCCTCGGAACTGATGGAGACCGCCAACAGGCAAATCGTGCGCGACGGGTCCGATTTTTCGACCACCATCCGGGCACCGTCCTCGTCGGGGCCCATCACAAGGAGACAAGCGAGGCCACCGCTCAATCCGCCGTCCTCACGCGAGGCAGGATGGGAGCCTCCACCGGAGGCGGCGACCGCCTCCCTTGCCACGGCCCGGTCCGTTCGCGACCAGTCCACGCCTCCGCCCGTCATCGAGAACCTCCATTGCCTGCCCATCGGTTCGTCTTGGAGAAGATGATCGGCCAGACGCGCCGCCGCCTCATCTCCCTGTCCCGTCGCAAAATGGATCCGAAAAGACCGGTCTCCCGACTTCTCGGGGATTCTCACGTATTGGCGCTGGCCTCCCGTTCGCATGGAGATCGTCCAGATCATGTGCCGGACGGGCTCTCCGGGCTGGTATTGCCTCATCTCCATCCTGTCTCCCTCGAAGCTTCCCTCGGGGTTCGTTTCATCCGACTCGGAGAAGAAGCTGGAATCGTCGATCGGCACACCGGATCGATACCTTGCCGGATGAACGACCAGTTTCCCGGAGACCGGGTCCACCAACTGCCTCGTCATCCTGACCAGACCGAACCAGTCGGTGACCTCCACGTCCCTGACCAAGGGGGAACAAACGCCCCGGGAGAGTCCCGCAAGCTCCTCGCTGCCGTCAGCCCGGAGCGAGGCAACCACGAATGGAGCGTTCGGCCACTTCACCCGGAACCGCAAAAGCGGAATACCCCACGCCCAGCCGACCCTCCAACCGGTTTCCTTCGTGTCCGAAACATGGAGGCTTAGTTTCCCGGACGAGCCAGATCGGAGGGAGTTTGATGCCATCAAGACCAAAACCGCGGAAACAGCAATCAAGCCAAGGGCGAACCAAGCGGTCAAAAAAAACACTCGATCGGAGAAGATCGGCAAAGAGGCGAGGCCACCGAAAAAACCCCCACCCGCCAACGAGGACTTTCGAAGAGGAACTCCGACAAGAACGGAGGCCGCCGCCAACAAAACAGTTCCCTTCGCTGTCGGCAGCGGCAGCAAGGCCGAAAACTGGCGGAAGGCTGGCATCCGCTCACAAACTCAAGGCCCCTTCGGCTTTGCTTCGTCGAGCTTGCCCGTTTTGATCCTGCGAAGCGAGGCATCCAGTTCTCCCAAAGTGGCGTCGACCGACTCACTCGCCTTCCGGGCCTTGATCAGCGTATCGACCGTCTTGTCGGCCCCGATCTTCGCGAGACGTTCCTCGAGACCGGAAACGGCCTCGGCTAGGGTGGCTTGCTTCAGCAGCATCGACTCGAGCTCCGTCTCGAGTTCCTCCCTCTGACGGAGCACGAAGGCCTTCTCAGCCGGGTTCTGCGGCAGGGGGGCCGCCTTCTCCCGCGCCAGGACGTCCTCAGCCGCCTCGATCCCCCCGGAGAGCCCGTCGAGGACCTGTTGCGCCGAAGTCAAAAGCAACTGCCAGCGAGGAAAGCGATCCGCGGCCTTCACCTTGCTTTCCGCAAACATTTTCTCCGCATCCTTGCTCGTGATGTCGAGTCGCTCGGCAAGGACCAGCAACTCCGCGAGTGGGTCACCAACCGGACCACCGGCCGACGGTTTCTTCTGGCTGAAGCCAATCGACGCCACACCCAACACCGCAGCCGCCGCAAAGATCGGGGAAAGTTTCATCGGGAACTGATTACGAGGGAGAGCAAACGGAATCCAGCCGGCCCGCAGCGCCGCCAGCGGACGACCTTATTCCCGGACCGGTCTCGTCTCGGCTTCGGGTTTTTCGAGACTGTTGATTTTGGAGAGGCTTGTGCTGAGGCTGAGGACGCCCTCAACAACGGATTCCAGCTTCTCGTTGGCCAGCTTGAAACGCTCCCTCCGCGCGAAGACCTGATAGAGGCGTTTCTGTTTCTCAAACTTTTCCAGCTCTCTCTGAGCGATGGCCTGGGCCTCGACCATTCGAATCTTGTTCTCGTAAAGCTTGTCCAACTCGCCCTCGATTTCGGCCTTCAATTCGGCCAACACCGCCTGAGCCTCCTTGTCTCCGAGTCCCTCACGCTCCACCTCCTTGATTTCGTTCCTCGTGTTTTCAATCGCAACATCAATCGCCTGCGCGAGGGTTCCGTTTTCCCCGACAGTCGCGAGGACCTGCTTCGCCACCGCAATGGCTTGGTCGATCTCTGCCTCGGCGTTCTCCGAAGACTGTCCCGCGGACCTCACCGCCTCCTCGGTTGCGCTGACATCTTCCTGAAGTTTGGCGATGGCCGAAGTGATTTCCGACAAAGTGTCACTCGCGCCCTCGTCTTCCTTCTGGGCGAGGGCAGGCGTCACGTGGAAAATCCCCGAAAGAATTAGGAGAAGGAAAGTTGCAACTACAGCCGGACGGGTTGACCTGAGATTTTTCATGATTTCTATTTGCGAAGCGTCTTAATATTCGCGCAAAATTGGTTTATCCGATGATTATCTTGGAGTCAACTGTGAAAGCGGCCCTTTCCTCGCACCATCCCACAAAAACCGGTTTTTCACATCGGCGTAAAATCAACCAAGCCAAAGCCCGTGCCGCGATTCGGAATCTGGGAAACGTGGAATCGAGGACATGGCCGCATCCAATGGTGACGCGGAGGATCTTACAAATGCCCGCTGCGATTGTAGTGGCGGGCGCGCGCCGGGGATCCACGTTCCCGACCGATGGATGCCCTCTTCGACAAAAACACCCGTCTGACTGCCCGCGGCGTCTCGATCCTTTGTCATCGAATCCCATCGAATCCAAAGCGGCCCGTCGTTTGTCGTTGGCGAAAGCTCGATGGGACGGAGTGATCTTTCGATTCAAGTCCATCTCAGGAAACCCCACTCAGTGAGTCCCACCTTTCCCAGCCCCCCATGACTCCCATCTCGAACTCCCGCACCGTCCGCGTCTTCCTCTCCTCGACCTTCCGCGACTTCGCGGGGGAGCGCAATTTGTTGGTGAAAACGATCTTCCCCGAACTCCGCCGCCGCTGCCGCGAGCGCCAGGTCGAGCTCGTCGATGTCGACCTGCGCTGGGGCATCACTGAGGAGGAGGCCCAGCAGGGCAAGGTCCTCCCCATCTGCCTCGCCGAGATCGACCGGTCGCGGCCGTTCTTCATGGGCTTCCTCGGGGAGCGCTACGGCTGGGTGCCGGAAGCCGGGCAATACGACCGCTCCCTCCTCCTCGAGCAGCCATGGCTCGAGGAACACCGCGGCGGCAAGAGCGTCACCGAGCTGGAGATCCTCCACGGCGTCCTCGACAATCCCGCGATGGAGAAGCGCGCCTTCTTCTACTTCCGCGATCCGGCCTGGTCCGAGGCGCAGGGCGGCGCCTACCTGTGCGAGGGGACGGACGAGAAGGCGAAGCTCGAAGAGCTCAAGGAACGCATCCGCCGGAGCGGCTTCCCCGTCGTGGAAAACTACGCCAGCCCCGAAGAACTCGCCGAGCGGGTCCGCGAGGATCTCTGGCAGCTCATCGACGAGGCCTATCCGGAGAGCGAGGTGCCCGATGCCCTGACGCGGGAGCGCATGACGCATGAGGCGTATGGAGCGAGCCGACGGCGGCTCTATCTCGGCGGCGAGCCCTACTTCGCAGCCCTCGATGCGGCGATGGCCGCCGAGACCTTCCGTCCCGTCCTCGTCCGCGGGCAATCCGGCGGCGGCAAGAGCGCCCTCCTCGCCAACTGGGTCGGCGGCTGGAGCGAACGCCATCCCGGCACCTCAATCATCGTCCACCACCTCGGCGGCGGGGCCGACGCGGCCGATCCGGTCCGCATGGTCGTCCGCCTGATGCGGGAAATCTCGCGGCTCACGGGAGACGAGTTCAAGCCGGAGAGCGATCCGGAAAAGCAGTTGGAGGAGTTGCCGCAGTGGCTGGGCCTCGCTAGCGCCTGGGCACAGCGGAGCGGGCGCGAGCTGCTCCTCGTCCTCGACGGACTCGACAAGGTCTCCGCCTTCGCGAACCTACGCTGGTTCCCCGGCTTCCTTCCCCAGGGGGTGAAGCTCGTCGCTTCCTGCCTCGACGGTGAGATCCTTACCGCGGCGCAGGCCCGACTTGAATGGTTCGAGCTGGTGGTCGAGCCCTTCAGCCCGCCGGAGCAGATCACCTTCATCAAAAACTACCTCGGCCGCTACCGCAAGGCGCTGACCGAGGGACAGAGCCGGACGCTTCTCGCCCATCCCCTGAGTGGCAATCCCCTCTTCCTCCTCACCGTGCTCGAGGAGCTGCGCGTCTTCGGCGTGCACGAGCAGCTCGAGAGCCGCCTCCACGCGCTCCTCTCGCCCCCGCCCGGCAAGGCCCCGGACGAGGCGCCGACGGTCGACGATGTCTTCGAGCATGTCCTCGCGCGGATCGAGGAGGATCTCGGGCGCGCCGGGGTCCAATCGGCGATGGAGTCGATCTGGGCAAGCCGCGGCGGCCTTTACCAGGACGAGGTGCTCGCCATCGCCGGGATCGCTCCGGCGACCTGGGCGGGGATGGCCAACGCCCTCGACGAGGCCCTCTACGAGAGCGGCGGACGGATCCAGTTCGCACACGATTACCTGCGCCAGGCGGTCGAGGACCGGTATGGGCTGACCGCCCTTTCGCGCTTCCGAGCCGTCCATCGCACGCTTGGAAATTTCTTCACAAAACGTGCCAAAAAAGAAACTGGAGAATGGGATCGGACCGAACAACGACCCATGTTGGAAAACGTTTATCACTACATCAAAGCCAACTGCTTCACAGAAATTGAAAAAATCCTGACAGACTTCTCGTATCTTATTGAAAAACTCCGTTCGGATTGTTTCGCCAGTGGAAAACTCCGTTTCGGGTGTGTAAAGGATTTGCAACTGGATGACCTTGCGCTGGATTCACTTGGATCCGATTGCCGGAGCCTGATCGATTATCGGAAGACCATCGGAAATCCGCTAGACGTTTGGGTAGACTTCATTCAGACGAATTTCCACCTCCTTCGACGCGGATCTTTTCGCTGGCCCTCCTACAAGATTCTCCTCCAAATCGCGATCGAACACGGTCCTACGTCCACCGTCACTCAAGCTGCAGAGTCCTGGCTGAAGCAAGGGATGTGTGACTGGTTGTGGTTACGGTGTGAAGAACCGCCACAAACCACAAGAGACGCGGGCGGTGTCAAAATCCTTGAAACACCGGTGATGGGAGTCGCTCAGCCATCCTCGGCGATTCTTTTCTCCTGGGATCTCAGGGATTTAAAACTCTGGAACCTTGAAACCCTGACAGCGACTGTCATCGATCAAGCGCCAGTGACCGCCTTCATGACTCTCGACGGCGGAGCAGTTGTTTCCATCTTGAAGGACGGCGTCGCGTGGCGAGACCCCGAAACCGGTCTTGTCACGAGGAGGCATACTTATAGTGGAGAACCCATCGACGGAGGGATGCTTCTAAAATCAGGGGACTTGCTTACTTGGTCTGATCATGACAAAGAAAGTCAGATTTGGAGCACTTCAGGCCTAGTCGGTTCATGGAAAGAACTCTGGACGCCGAGAACGTGGACGGCTGCTGAATACGGCCCGACTTTTCGTGGATATCTGTCCGTGGACGCAGACCGTTTGATTTTTTGGGGCGACGCCACTTTTAAAATCCGCGTCTGGAACATCAAGAACGCAACCATCGCCTGCGAATGGGACCCTATTCATCCGGAGTTTCGCGAAAACACCGAAGATCCTCAGGAAGGGATCATCGGAACCTTCTCTGTTCACCTCCTCGAATACGGCGATCTTTTAACTGAGGAACACTTCGATGAGAATGTATCCGTGAAGCGCTGGTCCGGCAAAGATTATCAACTCATTTCAGAGCATCGAGTCCGTAACGAAACGTTTAGTATAGTGCCTCTGAATGGAAACCGAATCGCTGTATTGAATCATTGCCTAGGAGCGTCGGATGATTCTTATATTTTCGACTTCGATCACCCGGAATCTCGAGTTTCTCTAGACGTTTCAGGCTCGCTTGGTGGCAGATTACTTAAGTCCGGTTCTTTCGCTTGCTGGACCGTTGAAGAAGCCAACGAAGCCAACGAAGCCAATGTCTATTTCTTCAACTCTTGCGGAGATGCCATCGGATCTCGTCGGCACGTGCATGGGCACGTTCAACCGGAAATGGAGCTCGACGACGGTTTCAATGTAGTCGACAGCCTATCGGGCGATTATCTAACTTACAGCAGTGTCGACCAATCGATCAAAATCTGGACCGGTTATGGAACAAAGGAAGAACCGGCATCGGAAGCACGTAAAGACCCGAGGGATCTATCCCCGAAAGTTTACGATGAATGGGATTATGCCGGTTCACATCTTCACGACTCACGTAAAAAAAGCATTTTTTGCGTTTTAGAAGGTGGTTTCCAATTGATATGGACGCCATTTCTTGACCGACCTTTTGAGGACAATGGGCCGTCGGGAGTTGCTTATGTGACGGCGCCTGAAGAGGAATCTTTTAATCTTTTCCAGATCGACGGGTTGAATGACTTTGAAGTTTCGTCTCTTCAACTTCTTTGGAACGGGTTTCAGTTGAATTGCTCTACAAATTTTTGTGATGGTCGAAACTTTCGAGAGCTTTCTTTCAGGGTTTTTGAATCACCGCCGCAATACCCGGATCAGAAACGGCCCGCTTCACCAGACGAAATTTGCAAGGTTCGCCTTGAATCTTCAGCCAACAACGTGGAGGTCTTCCCAAACTGGAAAAGCGCCCAAGAGCACGCCTCTGCGAACGAGCTAGGAATCCCCTTCCCGAGTGCCAGATGGGAGGCTGATACGGCTTATAAGTTACGTTGGATCGACGGCGACGGCTGCGTCGTCATCGAGAGCTTCATGGGGGCGCGGAGAAGGCTAACGATGTATTTTGGATGCGACCGACTGAACTGTGACGAAGTCGTCAATTTGCATGACACGCTTGCTCGGAAGGAGGACGAAAGGTTTCGTTCGTTTTTTCCTTCCCTGTGGATGCTCAAGCCTTCCCTGTCGATGCTCAAGGATCGTATCCGCGACGTTCTCGACACCCTCAATCCGCGCGAGCGCGAAGTATTGGAGCTACGCTTTGGTCTCGTCGACGGCTACAGCCGCACCCTCGAAGAAGTCGCCAAACAATTCCGCGTCACGCGCGAGCGCATCAGGCAGATCGAGGCGAAGGCCCTCCGCAAGATGCGGCATCCCACCCGGATCCGCCAGTTGGAGGAGTTTGTGGACGCTGCCGAGCAAAGCGAACCTCCGCGTGAGGGCAAACCCCACCCTCCATCCGACTCCGCAGCACTTCCTTCCGAGGAAATCAGCCTTGCGGAGTTGATACGGCGGCACCTCTCGAAAGATGAAGAATCGTGAGATGAATTCCGCCCTCGCCGAGCGCATCGAGCAATGGCACCTCGCCGGGCACGACCGCTACGACCACGCCTACACCGACCCCGCCCTCCTCCTCGACTGCCCCTCCTGCGGCACCCCGCTACGGATGAATCCCTTTTTGGTGGACGTGACGCCCTGGTCTCTCGATTGACCATGATCCACCATTTCAAAAACTCCAACCACACAACACCAACAAGCCATGGATCCACAAATCATCAGCGCCCTCATCATCGGCACAAGCACGATTTTAGCCACCGTTCTCGGAGCGGGCACCGCATGGCTCATCGGCCGGAAAGTGTCCCAGCGCCAGAAGCTTCAGGAAGATCTCGACCGAGCCGTTCGCGACATCCATTTTCTTCTGGCAGTGGAAGAGGCGCATTGCGCGAGAAACAAGGGGGGCGGGAATGAAAGTTTCAAACTCCGCACGAGAGGCGCCGTGAGGGAAACGTCGGGAACGGAATTCTCCGGTCGATTCACCCCGGGCAACTGGAAGGGGATCAAGTAACGCCCAGAACGCCCCACCATGAAATGCCCCCACTGCTCCTCCCCCGACACCGTCTGGAAGCCCAAAGCCTCCCAGTGGGAATGCAACTCCTGCGAGAAACGCTTCGACGGAGACGCTCCGGCTGCGGCGGCGGTCGCCGCCTCCCCCGTCCCGTCGCGGGCGGCGAGGCCGCTCCGGATCTTCTTCAGCTACGGCCACGACCACAACCGCGAGCTCGTCGACCGCTTCAAGGCCGATCTCGAAGCGCGCGGCCACCAGGTCTGGATCGATTACGACCGGATCGGCACCTGGGAGGATTGGCGCGGGAGGATCACGAAAGGCATCCATGAGGCGCAGATGGCGGTGGCCTTCCTCTCCGTCCACTCCACCCGCGATCCTGGCGTCTGCCGCAACGAGATCGCGATGGCCCTGCAGCATTTCGGCGAAGTCTTCCCCATCCTCGTCGAGGAGGTGCCGGCGGAAAGCATTCCGTTGAAGATCACCCATTTCCAATGGCCCGATCTCAGCCGCTGGCGCGAGTTCCGCGACCGCGAGGATCTCGACTTCGAGCGTTTCTACGAGGAGAAGTTTCTCGAGATCGTGAGCCGGGTCGAGGGCGAGGATGGCCGCTTCGCCTCCGAGTCGCAGGTCCTCAAGCAGGTGCTCAATCCCTCGTCGTTCGAGGGGCGCTTCGGCCGACACCTCGCGGGCTTCACCGGACGCGAGTGGGTCTTCGACGCCTACGAGCACTGGCTCGACCACCAGCCCGCCTCGCGGGTCTTCTGGGTGAAGGCGGGGCCCGGCTTTGGCAAGACCGCCCTCGCCGTGCAGATGGCCAAGCGCCACCGCGCCGCGATCGTCGGCACGTGGTTCTGCGATCACCAGAGCGTCGAGCTGCGCGATCCGCTGCGCGCCGTCCGCACGATCGCCTGCCAGCTCGCCCTGCGCTGGGACGACTACCGCGCACGCCTCCTGCCGAGGCTCGGCCTCTTTGCCGACTCGGCCCCCGAGCGCATCGAAGAGGCGCGGCAGGAGCTCGGGAAGAAGAACCTCAGCGATCTCTTTTCCTTCCTCATCTCCGATCCGATGGCGGGCCTGATCTGGCGCGAGCACAAGCTCGTCATCCTCGTCGACGGCCTCGACGAAGCCGTCGAACCCGACGGCACCAACCCGCTCGCCTCCCTCCTCAGCGGGCGATTCCTGGAGCTGCCGGAATGGATCGGCTTTGTCGTGACGAGTCGGCCCGATCCCTCGGTCGTCCCCTACCTGCAGGGCTTCAAGCCCTTTGCGATCGAGGCCGGCGACGCCCGCAACCAGGCTGATCTGGAGGCCTACGCCTCCGCCGAAGTCGGTCCGTCGCTCCCGCCGGAAGATCGCGAAAGGGGCTGCGCCCTGCTCGTGGAAAAAAGCGCGGGCATGATGCTCTACCTCCGCCTCGTCGCGGAGGGCCTGCGCGAAGGCACCCTCCAGCCCGCCGCACTGGAATCCCTCGAATCCGGTCTGCCCGGACTCCACAGCCGCTACCACGCCGCCTTCGAGGCGCGGCTCCGCGCGGAGTTCCGCGAGACCGTGCAACCGCTCCTGCGTCTGGTGATGGCCGCGCCCGGTCCGCTGCCGCTCGACCTCGCCCGCGAAGTCCTCGCCTGGGATCGCGAGACTGCCGTGCGCGCCCGGGCGCTGCTGGGCAGTTATCTGGTGGAAGACGACGGTGGTCTCAGCCTCTTCCACAAGACGCTCGGGGAATGGCTCGTTTCGGAAGGAGCGGGGATCTACTTCACGGATCCGGAGCCGGCGGCAAAGGCGCTCGGGGAGTTTCTCTGGCAGTGCTTCGACGAGCGCGAGGAGGATGCGAATGAGGTGACGCGGGCGTTTCGGTGGGAGGGGTTTGTCAGCGATTGGTTGCCAAAGCTCTGGGAGCTGACCGATCGGCGGGAGGATTGGGGGGGTGTTGGGGAATTGGCTTCTTGGTTTCGGGAAAAGATCTTGTGGAAGTCGGCCGAGGCACTCTACCGCCGCGCCCTAGAGGGCAGGGAAAAAGCCCTCGGCCCGGAGCATTCCTCGACACTCACGAGCGTCAACAATCTCGGTCTTCTCCTAAGCGACAAAGGCGACTACGAAGGGGCCGAGGCACTCTACCGCCGCGCCTTGCAAGGCCGAGAGAAAGCCCTCGGACCGGAGCATCCCTCGACACTCGGCAGCGTCAACAATCTCGGAGCGCTCCTGAGCGACAAAGGTGACTACGATGGGGCCGAGGCGCTCCTTCGCCGCGCCCTGGAGGGGAAGGAAAAAGTCCTTGGAGCAGAGCATCCCGATACGCTGGGCGGCGTCAACAATCTTGGAAATCTCCTGAGAAACAAAGGCGACTACGACGGGGCCGAGGCGCTCCTTCGCCGCGCCTTGAAGGGGAAGGAAAAAGCCCTCGGGCCGGAGCATCCCTCGACGCTGATGAGCGTCGGCAATCTCGGGATTCTCCTGAGCGACAAAGGCGACTACGACGGGGCCGAGGCTCTCTACCGCCGCGCCCTGGAGGGGAAGGAAAAAGTCCTCGGGCCGGAGCATCCCTCGACACTCGGCAGCGTCAACAATCTCGGGAGTCTCCTGAGCGACAAAGGCGATTACGACGGGGCCGAGGCACTCTACCGTCGCGCCTTGGAGGGCAAGGGAAAAGCCCTCGGGCCGGAGCATCCCACGACACTGAGCAGCGCCAATGATCTCGGGGTTCTCCTGAACGACAAAGGCGACTTGGACGGGGCCGAGGAACTCTACCGCCGCGCCTTGCAAGGCCGAGAGAAAGCCCTCGGACCGGAGCATCCCAAAACGCTGTTGAGCGTCAACAATCTCGGGGTTCTCCTGAGGAAAAAAGGCGACCACGACGAGGCTGAGGCGCACTATCGCCGCGCCGTGGAGGGCTACGAAAAAACCCTTGGATCGGAACACCCTGATACAACCGCCGACGCCTACGGCTTGGCGGGCACACTCAACGCCACTGCCCGCCGGCCCGAAGCCATCGCGCTCCTCCGCCGCTTCGCCGCACTCTCCGACGACTCCCGCGACGCCGTCGCCTACAACCTCGCCTGCTACGAGTGCCACGAAGGCAATCACGAGGAAGCCAAGCGTCTGATCGCTGAACACCTCGCACGCCACCCTAAAAAGAAGGCCCAAGCCCTCGCCGACGAGGATTTCGCGGCGATCCAGGAATTCATTAAAACTTTATGAAAAACGACTTATATCGGAAAGATTTTGGAACTTGGGAAAACGATCCCATATTTTTCGAATTGGCAGGTCGAATTGCGCCGACTTGTTTAACCGAGAGCCCGCAATTTCCGGGTGACGTGAAGTTCTGGAAACCGCAGTGGAAATCGTGCCTTCCATCAGAACCGAGCTCCTTGAAAATCGATTACACTGTCCCGTCAATACTCGAAAGTGCGGGTAAAAACGACTGGCCTATGTTTGTTCTTCAGGTTGGATTGTGGGGAAATATGATTCCCGGAACGATGGGGAAGTCTCATCGTAAGATTTACGGCGTCTCTTACGGAGATTTCCCAAACCAAGATCGATTCAAGACGATTCATGCCAGCCTCGACAAAGCCCACCAGAGTTTGGTCACAAGTGGATCGCTCGAAGAGATCTGGTCACAGCTTCGCAGCGACCTCGATTGGTCAGCCGTCATGATCTCGAAATGCCTTCACTTCATGGCGCGGTCTGCTGGTTGGCTAGACCCTCTTCCGGTGCCAATTGACAACGCGATGGTTCGGAAATGGCTTTGGCCTGCATTCAAAAATGCTGTAGAAAACAATGGAATGAAATGGCCGAGACCCGGTGGCGTAGATGGAGACTCATGGAAAACGTACAATCGGTATATGAGTGCAATTCGCGGTTGGGCAGAGGTGCAACAGAGGAGCTGTATGGATATAGAGAACTCTTTGTTTGCCCTATGGCGACGAGATTCTAATCGGCCTCCGGATTTCGCCAAATCCCCCCGATGAGCCCCAAAGCCCAACCTGATACTCCTCGCCTTGACGGTTTCCGTCTCTCTTCCCCTCGGCACGGCCGGTTTCCCCAAGGTCGCGCCGGAGAAAAGCCGGAGGACCCTGAGCTCCCCCGTTTTTTCGAAGCGGCGTCCTTCGGCTCCCCGCCATTCGCATCAACCTAAGCATCTAACAAATTGGATTTGAACGAGTTAAATATCAGAAAACCGCGATTTTACCCTTGACTTTGCGAGAGAGCCGGCAGGTTTTCTATGCAAAGAACTTCGCCTG
>Ga0172376_10003238_pt1 | contig 19436 bp, 12 predicted proteins | sample Lak35m_FD_121114 | JGI IMG/M metagenome (GOLD analysis project Ga0172376, IMG submission 121114) | Freshwater microbial communities from Kabuno Bay, South-Kivu, Congo - kab_092012_35m | ecosystem: Environmental > Aquatic > Freshwater > Lake | place: Democratic Republic of the Congo: South-Kivu... | reverse complement strand
TCCCCCCAAGACGGACCCGTTTCCACGTCAATCTTGGAGGGCACCTCCAGCTTAACGCAATCCATCATGGCTTGAGCATATTTCTGAGCCTCCTCTACGGACTCTACCGATAAACAAAGTTCGTCATGCACCTGCAGTAGGGGCAACTTGCCCGCCGCAACGCAAGCCAGCATGGACTTCTTGGTCTGGTCAGCCGCAGAACCCTGAATCAGGCGATTTAGGCCTTTGTAAGTGTATGCTCGCTTAAGCCGTGGGCCATATTCCAAGACCGCCTGTTCGCGAGGCAAGGGCTTATGTAAGCCAAACTCGACAGGCTCCCAAAGATTAAAGCGGCATCTGCGCCCTAAAAGGGTACGAATGGACCCATTTGAGGCAGGATGGTCCACCCGCTGCTGAACCGCAGTCACGAGGCCCTTCATAAATGGCACAAGATCGTGGAATTTTGTGATCAGTTCGCCCGCTTCCTCGTTGGATAGGTCCAACTCGCCTGCCATCTTGGCCTTGCCCATGCCGTAAAGTAGCCCCAGGCCAATTGTTTTGGCCTGCTTACGGCCAATGCCTGCCATATCCGCCACGGTCTGGTGAAAGTCCGTATCCGGGTCGGTGATGTAAGCCTGCGCCGCTTTATCTGACCCCTCTAATTTTAAGATTTTGGCATAATGAACCGCGAGCCGTGGCTCCTGCTGGGAGAAGTCCAATGAAGCCCAGATCTGGCCCTCCTCCGGGATGAAGAGCTTCCTGATGGCAGGACCAATCTCCCAGTGGCGCGCCGGAATCTGCTGGAGGTTGGGGTTGGCCATGGACAGTCGTCCTGAGACCGTGCCGCCTTCATCCGAGCGAAGCTGGTTAATGTGCCCGTGGATGCGGCCGTCGTAGCGGGCGTAGTTCAAAAGGGCCTCGATAAAGGTGCCGTTGGCCTTGTTGTACTCCCGTGCGTCCACGATCGCCTTGGCAATGGGATGGCCGTGGTAGGCAAGAAAGCTCTTGGTAAATGAGGGAGCACCCTTCTCAGTCTTGGGGTACTCAATACCTAATTTGTCAAAAGCCTTGGCAATGCTGGCGGCCGCCCAAATATCTATGGAAAACCCTGAGAGGCTCTTTATTTGAGCCAGTGCCTCCTGCTCCCGCAGGCGAAACTGCTCATGCGTGGTCTCGGCTTTGGCTTTATCAAACCGCACGCCCCGAAGCGTCATGTCAATTAGGTGCGGGCAAAGTTCGGACTCAAGGGCAAAGATGTCGGTGAGTTCTTGTTTGATAATTTCAATTTTGAAATATTGCCAAAGCTTTAACGTGAGCATGGCATCTTGCTCGGCGTACTCACCCACGTACATCGCCGGGAGCTTATAAAGTTCGCCCTTGGGATCCACGCCAAACTCCTTGGCCGCATCACGTAGGCCCTGCTCGGACTTGGTTTCCTGTAAGTAATCAAAGCCCAGGGCATTTAGGCTATAGCTGAATCGATTCTCGTCAATTAATGCTGCCGCGATCATCGCATCGATGATCCGCCCGTTGATCCGAAAGCCCTCGGCCTTTAGCCAACCCACGTCGTAGGCGGCGTTAAAGAAAATCTTCTCGCAGGCAAGATCCAGCACAGTTTGGACAAATGTACGAACTCTCTTCTCGTCCAGGTTTCCGCCCCCTTCGTGGCGGATCGGAAAGTAGCCCTTCCAGCCGTCTACCGCTAACGCAAAACCTACGATGTAGCCGTTCTTTGTTGGCCAGCCAGGGCCGCTGGTTTTCATTCCCGGGTCGCATGTTTCTAGGTCAATGGCAATTGCTTCGGCAGCCGAGAGATCCGGAAAAACTTCCGGGGCCATCCACTCGGTCTTTAGTTGTGGAAATAGTGTGATGGTCATAGACGAAAGGCCTTGTACTGGTCCTGCGGATAGATGATGTGTAGTGTCTTGCGCGTGCGGGTTAAGCCCACGTAATACAGCCGATTGATATCGTCGGGGTTAATCTCTTGCTCGCGCGTAAACTGTGTTGATAGGTCCGTGATGATAATAACGTGATCCGCCTCGCCGCCTTTTGCTCCGTGGATCGTGGACAGTCGTATTCGGGGCGTGCCGCGCAGGGACTGCCCCCGACGTAACGCGGCGCGTATATACACCCGGTTTGCATCTGATAGCCTGGCAAGTGCCTCGTACCAGGGTTTGTCTTGCGCAATCAGTCCGCCCTCGTTGCGTAGGCGCTCCATGCTGTAGGTTTCCTCTGGGTCACCAACAAACTTTTTAAAGCCACGGGCAATGCCGTCTGAACCCAAATACGAATACAGTGCCTTGATTTCTTTACTTCCAATCTCTTTGCCCTTACGCAAGTCTTCCCATGCGTAAACGGCCTCAACCGTACCTTCGCCAATCGATCGGATGCCGTTGCGCTCAAAGAGTATGCCCATGCTTTTTAGGTAGTCATGCACGCCACTTAACACATAATTGGTAGGCGCCAGAATCAGCCAGGTGCCGTCAATTAGGTTCACGTCGGTATAGCGTTGATAGAAGTGCAACTCGCCTTCTTCCTGGCGCGGGTTCCATGTTTTAGGAACCCTGTACTTCACACGGTTAATGATTTTATTGCTATAGTCATGAACGATCTTTGGTATGCGGTAGGACTGATCAAGCACTATTTGATCACCCGGATACGTTAATAGGTGTCTTACATCAGCACCTGCCCAGCCAAAGATCGCCTGATCGTCGTCTCCTGCCACATAAGCTTTGTTGGCTCGTTTAATGAGCCTGTCCGCAATGCGCCACTGCAGCGGGCTCAAATCCTGAGCCTCGTCAATAATCACTACATCCAATATCGGATAGTAGGTATCGTCTACATCTGCAAACATTTCCAGTAAGTCGGTGAAGTCAAGTAGACCCTTCTCGTTCATGTACTTGCGGTACATCTGATAGACGTAGTAAAAGTGCTGCCACTCAATTGTTAGCCTGCTTCGGTTGTATTCTGCTCTGAGGTCTGCGCCTCGGATGCGGGCGAGGTTAATGACATTGAGTATTGGATGGTCAGCGCGAATCTCCCACGACTCGTCTCCTCGATCGATGCTGAGATCAATCTTGGCCAAAGTTGCAAATTCTTTATAATTCTCCGCCGTTGCGATGCGGGAAGCTTGGATACCCAATCGCGCATAAGCGAGGCTATGCAGGGTCCTAAAATTGGCAAGATCTCGTTTAAAGTCGAGTTGCTGAAAGCGAGCGTAGGCTCGTTCTTTGGCTTCATGCGCAGCCTTTCTGGTGAAAGCAAAGTATCCGATGCTGGCAGCGGGCGTACCGTTTTGCAAAAGGTTGTCAACAACGTTTAGCAAATACGTAGTCTTGCCAGTGCCGGGTGGGCCGAATACCTTGGTGACGTTCAAAATGGTGACCCTGACTGCGGCAAGGTTGCCTCAAACGGTGCGTCCTGCTTCTCATACGAAGGAATGCGCCATGTGCGTACCGTACGGTTTTTCACGGCAATCGAATGCGGGTTGCCTTGAAGGTTACGCAGACGCTGTGCAATCTTGACTGTTGACATAATGAACTTATTACGTAGCAGGAAATTCTCCAGGTCTTTGAGCCTGAAGTAGGTTAGTCGTTCTTCTTCGTTCGTCCAAGGACGGCCCATAAGAATTTCTTCACGATCCATGGCTGTTTGGAGGTGAGTGCAAAATTCTTCCAAAAGGTCATAGAATCGCCCGTCGCTCGAAGTATCGTCGGGCGCCTCGGTGATGGCTTGCGTCTCCACCATCTGCTTAAGAAGTCCATTTAATAATCCTTCCCACTCTGGTCGTTTCAACGTCGGTGGCATGACATTGACTTTGCTCATACATACAGCTTGAAACTTAGCCTGTTGCTGGAGTTCTTCTGTCGTAAGTTCCAAGCGATGCCCATCGACATCAATAAACCAAAGCGGGGGATCAGAAGCATACTTAGAGAGGGCCGAGATACTTGGCATATCATTAGACTGACCAATGCCAAATTTCCGAGTTTTACATACCGATGAGTTGCAGTGGCCGTTAATCGGCGAATCTTTGCACTTATAACCATAGTCTTTCTTTTTAAGTTGTTTGCTAATTAACGATAATTCGCTAAGCGGAAGGGGCGGAGACATGAACTTCTGGTTGTAAACCATGAGTTCGTTCTCCCATGTATCAGGATAAGCCTTGCGAAGAAACACTCCGATATTGAAAAGACCATTATTGCGTGTGCCTTCAGGAAAGCCCTGTGAGCACAAAACCTGTAGACACGGAGGACCATCGCGTAGCGCTGGATCTCCTGCCTCTTGAACAGGTTCTTTGATGACGGTTTCCGAAGTGATGGCATGTTCTTCGTAAAGCGCATAAAACTCTTCAAGTGTGGCTGCAGCGCCGTCGTCTTTGTACGCATAACGTGTGCCATTGTCTCCCCCAAAGTACGGAAGATTTAAAAAATTGCCCGTGTCGCCACGTTCAACGAGTATTTCTGTTTGCTTGGGAAAAATCTCCGAGCCGGAGTAACCTAAATACGCAGCAAACAGTTTTAGATTCTTTTGCATGTAGGCAGCACTAACTGGTTCACGTGAGAACATGAACACGTGCATGCCGCCGGACTTTGAACGAAAACCAATTAGTGGAAGTTCGAGCCGCCTGATTTTCTTGATAATAGATACGTGATCGATGGGGTACATATCAATGTCGATACATCCCCAGGTGCAGGTGTTGTCGGCGCGAATCGGTATGATCCCGAGGCTGGGTTCAACTCCTGCGAGATGCTTAACCCAAAGGTCATCCGTAGGAGGTTGCCTGACAATGGAGGCCTTCCCGTTTTGCTTTCCATCTTGCCGCTCCTTTTCAATCTTGTACGTCCCGTACGCAATATCAAGACCCGCAAAAATTTGTTTAAATTGCGTTATATCTACCTCTGACATGAGCCTTCTCTGAGTTCTGTATAGGTGACAAAGCCGCCCCGAAGGGCGGCCCTGCATCGCTCAATTTAGAAGGGTGCTTCTGAAGTTGCTTTCGATCCCTCCTCCTGGTCGTGCTTCACATTTACCTCACCCTGCTTAACAGACAGGCAGAATGCCTTAGCAGTGTGGTAAAGGGCAGCATCTTCCACAGGACCGACCCGCTCGACTTCCCACCCAAACCAAGAGCCCTTGTCATTGGACTCTTTGACCGTGGTCAATCGATAAACGTAGCTGTACGACGGCGGCGTGAATGGACCTTTTTCACCGACCATTTTGGCCGTCATCATCATGCTGTTCCACTTCTTACTCTTTTTCAATTGTGTGGACTTCATCACAATCAAAGCAGGCGAGCTATTGCCGTCCTCATCCAACACCATGACGTAATGTTGGGCACTGTTCTCAATGTAGTTACCGTTATCGAGATAGTCCCGGCTGTCGCCTGGCTTACGGAAGGTCTTGCTCATGATATCGCTGGTCGCAGCGTGGATTGCAGCCGGAGCACCGGTGCCCTGACCGCGCGGTGACCATTCAATGTACTTCCGCTCAAAGTGACACGGCACAACATGAATTCCTTTGATGCCATCGTACAGTTGGCCCGTTACAGTGTTAAACACCATACCGGCTTTCGCACCAGAGTTCCCGTCAACAACCTCGGGAGACAAAGGCGAGAGCACCTTAAGAAATGGTAGGGCAACGTCCTCCGATGAGATGTTGTCCATGCCATCATGCGCGTCTTGCTCAAACACCGAACTACTGATAAGAGCCACTGCTGTTTCTTTTTTCTTAGCTACTTGGTTCATGGTTAATTTTCCTTTAAGTTATTTCGCACGCTTGATCTTTGCTTTAAAGCCTGTATAAGCGCCAAAAAGCTCCGTGGGGAATTCCGTGCCTTTTTCCACCATTTCGCGAACCCAAGCTTTAAGGGTTTGGGATTCGATCTTCTCTGCCTGTTCAGGCAAGAGCCCTTGCTTGCGAATGACGTTAATCAAATCGCCAGCGGCATCGTCTTCGCCACGACCAAACTGAACGGAGACGGTGTTTTTAATAATGTCATCGTACCCGTGAGCACGAAGCCATTCATACGCTTCACCACGACGGTCGACAGGAATGCTGGCTGAGTAAAACGGCTTTACCTCAATCTCAGATCCGTCAATCATCTCAAACTTCGCCATACCAATTTCTTTCAAAGCATCGGGGATGCGCTCATCAGTCAAGTTACGCAAAGCTTCTTTCTTCTCTGATAACGTGGCTTCGAGATCCTCGATATCTTTTTCCAACAAAATGGCTTGACGTCCTAATTCAGCAACTGTTGATAACGAATTGTTCTCAACGGAAATTGCTTGTGCATCTGCTTCAAAATCAATACTCATAACTTTCTCCTTTCTGGTTTAAATCAACTGCTATGGGATAGTACTTCATTTCCCGTTTGTCCCACTTCAAGAAGCGGAACTTGCCGTTATTGTATTCCGATGCAAGTGCAGCGGCAATACTCATGGCGGCAGGATCTCCAATAAGTAACAGATAATCCTCATCGGTGAACTTCTGTAGAGCCCTTTTCATCTTGTTAACCATGGGCCCAGGTGAAAATCCAATTTGTACCTGAGGGGGCAGTAAGAATTGCAATTCGCCAAACTGTTGCGCGGACAACACGTTATGACGCATTGTTTCTTGAACAACAAAAACTTTTGCCATTACCTCTTTCTCCTTTCTGACAATTCGTGTATCCTAATACCAAAGATTTTGTTTGTCAAGAAAGAGAGAAAGTATGTTGGACTATCGATTCCGCAATAAGCCCTATGCTCATCAATCGGCGTATCTGGCGCGCTTTTGGGATAAACCCGTAGCCGCTTTATTTGCCGACATGGGGACGGGCAAAAGCTTCATGCTCATCAACAACATGTGCATGCTATACGACAACGGCCATATCAACGGGGCCCTGATCGTTGCGCCGAAGGGCGTGTACCGCAATTGGGCGGAACTGGAAATCCCCAAGCATACGCCGGATCACGTGATGCACCGCATCGCACTGTGGTCACCAAACCCCAATAAGGCTCAGGAAGCTGCATTAGACTCCATGTTTATCCCAGACGATGTTTTACATATCCTGGTGATGAATGTGGAGGCTTTTTCCACGCCAAAGGGTGTGCGTTTTGCCGAGAAGTTTTTGCTATCGCACAACGCTATCATGGCCGTGGACGAAAGCACCACGATCAAGTCCCCCACGGCGCAAAGGACTAAGAGCATGTATAAATTAAGCACCTTTGCCAAATATAGGCGCATCCTAACTGGTTCGCCTGTGACCAAAAGCCCGCTGGATTTGTACACCCAATGCGCTTTCTTATCTCCAAACTTACTGGGGTTTTCAAGCTATTTTGCTTTTCAGATGCGCTACGCAATCACGGTCAAGATGAGCATGGGTCCGAGGTCCTTTAATCAAGTTGTAGGGTACAGGCGTTTAGATGAGTTAAACGAAAAGCTAAAGCCCTTTGCCTTCCGGGTAACCAAGGAAGAATGCGTGGACTTGCCGCCCAAGGTTTACGTCAGGCGGGAGGTGCCCTTAACCGATGAGCAGGCCGAGCACTATAACTCGATGAAAAAAATGGCCCTAGCCCTGCTGGATGGCGGTCAGATGACCACCACGGCCACGGCTTTGACCCAACTTTTGCGCCTGCACCAGATATGCTGTGGGCACTTAAAAACCGATGACGGAGTGGTCCATGAGATTAAGAACAATCGAATCAATGCCCTTTTGGACTGCATCGAAGAGACGTCGGGTAAGGTCATTATTTGGGCAAACTACACTCACGACATCCTTGCGATTGAACGGGCGCTATCTAAGGCGTTTGGGGGTGGGTGTGCAGCCACTTATTACGGTGCCACCGAGGGGGAAGAGCGCCAAAAAATCGTGACCCGCTTTCAGGACCCAGAAAGCGAGTTGCGCTTTTTTATTGGGCAGCCCAAAACGGGCGGCTACGGGTTAACCCTAACGCAAGCCAGCACAGTAATTTATTACTCCAACAGCTACGACCTAGAAGTGCGGCTGCAGTCTGAGGACCGTGCGCACCGCATCGGGCAGGACAAGTCAGTGACCTATATTGACTTGATTACGCCCAAATCTGTGGACGAAAAGATTGTTGGAGCCCTGAGAAACAAGATAGATATTGCCACTCAGGTGATGGGGGAGGAGCTAAAACAATGGCTGATCTGATGCTCAACATCATGCGGCGATACCGCTACGAAACCCTGACCCGGCAGGACCTGCCGGAGGGGCGCCGATACGTCAACGAACACGGGGAAAAGCTGCCCAGCGTAACGACGATATTGGAAAAAACTAAGGATAGGACGAAATTGATAGATTGGATCAATCGGGTGGGCGAGGAGGAAGCCGAGCGAATCAAGCGGCATGCCGCCCGGGTGGGAACCTGCATGCACGCCTACATCGAGTCTCACGTCAAGGAAAGGCCGCTACGCCCTGCTAGATACAAGTGGCAGTTCATGGCCTACAGGATGGCTGCGGGCCTGATGGAGGCTTATTTTCCGGATCTAGACGAGATCTGGGGCAACGAAGTCATGGTCTACAAGCGAGGGGTCTATGCCGGGACCACCGATCTGGTAGGGGTGTTTCGTGGTCAACCATCCATCGTAGATTTTAAGCAGTCCAACAAGATGAAAAAACGGGAGTGGATTGACGATTATTTCGTGCAATTGACAGCATATGCTGCGGCGCATAACGAAATGTATGGCACGGAAATTCGCCAGGGCGTGATACTCATGGCCTCGCAAGATGGGCTCCTAAAGGATTTTATCGTTTGCGGCCGGGAGTTTGACAGCTACCTTGACCTATGGAATGTCAAGGTCAAGGATTTCTACGCTACTGCACAGGAGGTTGCTGCTGCCGTGCCTGCATCAGGGGCGCCAGAGGATCGTTCGGGAACAGTGTCTGATACATCTGGTAGTTCGGACCTCCCTGGGTCGGCATCGCCGGAACCGCTCGCCCAGGGGCGCTTTGCGAAAGACTAGGCGAGGAAGCTGGGGCAGCCGCACCTCTACGCAAGGTTTGCATTAACTCTTCTGCCGGTGTCATTGGCGCACGTCTTTGCTCCGGCATTCTGGGCACTGGCGGTCTTGCAGGAGCAGGCATTCCTGGCACACCAGGAGCGGCTTGTGGTGGGGCAGCCTGTGTGGGCGCTGTGTATTCTGGGGCGCGAGAATAGGGAAGTGCCTCTTGTGCAGCAAACTCATCTGTAGTCAAAACTGCTGTGGTTGGAACGTTACGGATGAGGTAGGGTAAAAATCCGCCAACTTTATAGACAAGATTGCTGGCCTGCTTAAATCCTTTTGGCGTCTCTATCGAGGAACTGGCATCAATAAACTCTTTGGCGTATTTGTCATCGACTAGAGCATTTAAGAGAATCCGCTCGGCTACGCCTTGCTGCTGACGAGCAACAAAACGAGTCAGAAGAGAAACACCTGCGTGAATGGGACTGATGATTCGGATAGCGGCAGCACGAGCAGTGGATTCCAGCGTACCCACACCAGCGCCCACAAACTCACGTAGTTTTTCTTCAAACGTTTTAAATGGACTGCGATCGCCTTGAGGACGAGCCACCGCAAGAATTCTTTCTTGAAGATTGGCGACCATATCTAAGTTGCGTTGTTCCGCCTGAGTTGGGTAGAGGATGTTTAGTGCCTTACCATATTTCTTTTTAAAGTTTGCCAACAAGATAGGATCATCCGGATCCAACATTTTGGATACCATGTCCTGCCAGACGCCGCGCTTTAGAGCTTGAAGTTTTTCAGGGTCTTTGCCCACCGTATCAACGAGCTTGCGCATATCAGCCGGACGACTTAAAGCATTTTTCACAAGTTCTGCTGGATCAGCGTCAGGACGAATAACTTCTTTAACTATTTTGTCCAACTGTAAATCTTGCATTGCTTGTTTTTCTGCCAACAAAGCAGCCTTTTGTTCTGCAAAGGCTTGCCCCATCTTCAATTCGTCCCGCAATACTGCCTGCACTGAATCAGGAAGTTCTGCAATAACGCTTTTGTTATCCCTTAAAAAACGAGTAAAAGCTCTTTCGTCGAACAAACCATCTTTAAATACCCCAGCTTTTTGTGCTTTTAATAAAATAGCATTTTGAAGAGCGGCAGTGTAATTTGGACCATTTCCAAATAAAGCATTTAATGAACGTAAATTTTCTCTACTCCTCAATGCTTCATTAGCAATCGTCTCATCGTTCATCTCAAAATCGCCACTAGGTTTGCGACGAGTGATCAGCATTGGAAACAGTTTATCAAAGCCATTGTCAAAACTGTCTCTATAAATTTCCTTAGCTTCCTTTATTCCAGGAACGTCAGAAAATCCTTTCCATCCTTTAGCACCAAAAATAAAGTCTTCAACATCTTTTAATACTTGTTCACCTAAGCGTTTTGTTTGATCCGCATCAATGGAAGTTGCGCCAAAGCGTACGTCATTTTGCCCTTTGGAAAACATGTAGCTACGAAACCGTTGCGCATTTACTAAAAGATCCAAAGACTCTGGAAGAGTGATTTGTACGTCGGCGTATTTTGCCGCTATGTCTTCCGCTTGTTTAAGCATGGCTTTTTCAACGGAGGTATCCATGCCTGGAACACCACGCAATATGGCATTAACTGCCGTATCCACCATGTTTTTGCGGTTCTCCGGGCTTTCTGCGCGATACAATGGATTTTTTTCCGTAAGCCTTTTATCAACAAGTTCAGACAACGCTTTAGGCAGAGCTTCATCTTGCTGCCGCTTTACGCGACTCATGATGCGCATAATGTCCTTGGCAGGCCCCGGAACTTCGCCTCCGAACCAACGATTATCCGGAGTCAAATTGTACTTATTGGTAAAGCCAACAGCAAAATTTTGAAACGGGATTGAAGGAATTACTTCAATGGGCAAACCCTCAACACGTGTTGCTGCACGAACTCCAAACGGACGAGCAGTTAATTCATCTGCCTTTGTCCTAAAACGACTTATTAAAGCTTCTCTTCCCGCAAAAATGTTAACGCGAAGACTGTTGCCTATGTCCGCAAGACTAGTTTCTTTATCAAAAGCATCAGAAATTCGATTTCTCTCTGCCTCTTCCAGTCCTTGAATTTTTTTAAGTATGTCATCAATTGCCTTGGTTCGTTCTGCACTGTTTAATACCAAGGCTTCTTGAAGGCCAAGCTGAGATTCAGGAGTCAATTTTGTAATTAACTCAATAAAAGCATTGTCTCTATCGGTATTGCGTTGAGAGAGCGTTTTAAAAAGACCGGGGGTCACACCCTTTTTAATGGCGTCATCGTAGGCTTGACGTATGTATGGGTTAAGCGTGGACTCTGCCAAATTAAATGTAAATCGACCATCAAACCCGTTTTCAGAGGCAAATTTAAGAATGTCTTCCGTGAGTTTTAATTGTGTTTGGGTCGGGTTCTCGCCAATTACGTCTAATGCTTGACCAATTTTTTTGCTAATGTCTTTTGCGGCAAAGGAACCGTAAATGTCACCAATAAAATTCATTGGCCCTTTGATAAGGGGAATGTTTAGCGTCGTGTCTCTAACCGCACGAGCAACATCCTCAGTAGGAATGACTCTGCCTTCAAGCCCACCAAGTTGTTCTTTGGCTTTGCGAACAGCAAAAGCGGTGGGGCTAAGTTTAAGGGCAAGTCCAATTAGCTTATTTGCAGCAAGCGGCACTCCGGCCACCGCTGCAAACGGAACCGTGGCTTTAAGAATGTCCTGCGGAACGCCAGGCGTTGTGGTCTCTTCGACAGCTTGTTCTGCCGCACCAAACGCACCACCAAACCCAAGATCCAAGGCAACAGCCGCCTTTGGGTTTTTTCTAATGAAGTCCAAAGTTTCTTTAGCAATTTGTTTCGTGATTGCTGAATCAGGAGACAAGGGCCCAGTCAAGGCTTTTGTTTTTGCAATCGCACCAAATATGCCTGTCATTGGTAAAGCTGTTCCCAAACCAGTGCCGATGGCACGGGCATAACGTTCCACTGCATTTTTAGGAGCAACTTCTCCGCGATTAAAAAACTTTGTGAAGGTGGGAATATCTTCTTCTGCCACGCCTCTAGCTTTACCAACCTCCTTTATTACGTAGTCCGGCATTGCAAATAGCGCACTATTAAGCGTCCAACTTCCTTGTTGAAGCGCATCCATGGCAGTTCTTCCAAAATCCCCAGGGTACTGCTCAAGCTTTTGTTGGGTAGCTTCTTTTGGAGTAACAACCTCGGATTTACCTTGGCCAACAATTTGACCACTAGTCAGATCTATTTGTGTACCGTCCGCCGCCGTATAGATCATTGAGGTGCCCCTTGTTGTTTATTTTTTTCCGCCATATAACGACCGCCTTCAATAACTATTTTATTTGTCTTGTTTGGATCGTTTGGATCAACAGCCAAAACATACAAAGAAGTTCTTGGTCCTTTTACTCGGAAATAATCGTCCAAAAGAAGTTGAGCTCCCGGCAGTCTTAAATCAATCGGAGAGTCTGCCTCGCCCGTTCCAAACGGAACTGCTCTACGGATAGGTGTCCCGTAAAGTTGAGAATCATAGGTAGAAATCTCATTAGCCATTTGACGGCGGACGTTATTGAGCACCCCAAACACTTTGGATGAAGAGTTAAAGAAGTTATTTGGGTCTTCAAACAAATTACCGATCAACTGCTGCGCATACACAGACTCTCGGCTTTCGTTTCTGCGATAGCCTGACATCACCTTTTCAAAAATTAGTTTAATTTCCTGCCGCATAGAATCACGTTGAGTATCCGTAAAGCCTACCGCACTTGGACCAAACAGTGTGGTGTAGCCCCTAGACAAGACGCTACTGAAAGTAGCTAAAGGACCGATAATTTTTTCCAAGTCCCTCATTCCATCTTCAGCGGTTTTTAAAGCTTCTGCCGCCGCTGATCTGCGCTTAAGCAAATCAGATTGCTGTTCCGGAGTTGCTCTTGGCATATATGTATTAGTTACTTCCACATCCGGACGTTGCGGGTCAAGATAACCTATGTCACCTACTTGGATTGGGCCATCTCTTCTTCCATACTGTTTTCCAAGTCGGTCTACAAGAATACCATTTTCTAATTTTAAGTCGCCATTACGAGTCAGAATTGCAATGTTAAAAGCTTCCCTCGGATCGGTAATGCCATGAGACTTCATGATGAAGTTAGCAAATGTTTGTATGCTCGCCAAATCTTTTGAGTTACGCAACAGTTGCAATTGTTGCTGGCCAAGGATCTTTCTCTCATCGGCAATTTCAGATTCTACAGAAGACAATGCAGCCGCTGCCACTGCGCGACGGTTTCTTTCAGCCTCTGCCCCAAGTGCTCCCAGGCCAGAAGGTAGGCCTTTAACTCCTTTTGTCACACGTTCACCAATGCTGCGTCCTGTAGCTCCGGCCACATTTAAGCTAGCTTCGGCCAGTAGAAACAGTGCTTGGGCTTGACGAGCATTTTCATCATCTCCCAAAACATCTTTGTAAATGGCCAACTTGTCCTGCACTCTTTCTTTTAGAGTTTTCTCTTTAGGTTCGCCTTCTTTTAACCGAGACGATTCTGCCAAAAATTCCGGTGATATGACGCTTGATATATTGATTGGGCTAAACCCGCCTTCTGCTCCAAAAGGGGGAGGGGGAGGAACACTTGAGGATTCGGCAGCGGTTGAAGGTCCTGCGTCTGTTAAAGGCACCACCGTAGACGAATCGATGTACTCATAAGGCGACGCACCACGTGTTACAGGAATCGTGATTGCACGTCCAGGTCTATCTGCTGCCCCGGCGCCGGTCTCAAGATCAAACATGCTGCCATAAAGTTGCCCACGACTTGGATCAGACTCAATTAAAGCACCGGTAGCCATGCCACCAAAAAACGCTTGCGGACCCCCAAAGCGTGCAAGACGACCAAAGTTTAATTTACTTGCCATTGGAAAACCACGACTTGGCATGTTGGGATTGGTGCCACCAACGGGTTGATAAAAACGGCCTTGCTTATCAACAAAAGGAATCGGTTTACCAGAAGCCGTTGTTGGTCCCGTGGTTTGCATTTGGCGACTAAGAAAATTAGTAATTCGATCGTCTGCCGCTCCAATAAAGTCTCTTGCGCCACCGACCATTCTGCTTAACATCCCGGGACGTCTTTCGGTGGCCTGACGAAAAAGTTCATCATCGATAATTGTCCTGGCAGCCGTTTCCCCTAACGGAGGACTACCAGATTGACGATAAACTATGCCGCCATTGGCCATTTGAAGGGGTTGTTGAGGAGCCATACCGAGAAACATTTGTTCTGGGGCGCTTTCTTCCGCAACCCCTTGCATGACACCTTGCGAAGACTGAGACATTGCAGGAGGAGTACCTAAAGACGCAATTCCTCCCTGGGTGGGAGGAGCAGTCATTTGTGGCTCACCCTGACCCATCTGACTTTGCATTAACGCAACTACTTCTTCTGGCGTGTCAAACGCTGCCTCACCCACGAGTTGAGCGAGTTCCAGGTATCTTTCATCCATCGAACGGATGTCGCCACGAAGGTTGTTAGCGATGATTTCAAGGTTTTCAGGAGTTCTGTCTTCATAATCTTCATTCTCCATTTCTTCGTCAAAGCCCGACAAAATACCTTTGGACTCCGATTTAGGGGCCACTGCAACGAACATTGCTCTTTGGAGTACGGGCGTCTTCATGTGTAATCCTTAAAACAGGCCTGCTCTTGATGCTCCACTTGCGGCAGCCAATCCTGCCACGCCTAGACCTGCCGCTTGCAATAACGGACTTGTAGTTGGTGCAGTTGCGGCGGTTAGCGATATCTGTGATCCTGGCGCACCTTTGTAGATATCGGACAAGAAAGACAACCGTTGATACGGGCTCATTGCCTGCTGCAGGGCCGTGGCTCGTGCAGCTTCTAACCTGGCTTGTTCTGCCTGTTGCTGTGTCTGACCCATGGCGGACAAAAGGTTGATGTCTTGTAATCCCATGCGCTGGGCAGCTTCGCCAAGTTGTGCCTGCTGCATTCCAGACTGACCCATGGCTTGGCCCAAAGTGCCTAACATTCCGGCTTGCTGCAGTCCAAGTCCACCGTATTGAGCGGCTAAAGAACCAATGCCTTGACCAAGGCTTCCCAAAGAGGAAATGCCTTGACCGTAAATGTTGGCCTGTTGACCTGCCAGTTGTGCTGGCAAGAGACCAAGTTGTGCCTGTTGCGAACCTAATTGACCCAGTAAACCCGCACCGGCTTGACCTAACTGACTTTGAGATAAAGCCTGTTGGCCCAAAGTACTCCCGATTCCGGCCATTTGATTTGCAGCCGATAACCCTAGTTGTGCTCCTTGCAAACCATACTGACCCAGCATTTGTTGGTTTGCCAATGCAGTTTGCATGGCTGCCTGCTGATTCATGCCCTGGGCCTGTAGTCGATTAGCTTCAGATTGGACGCGCGCCTGTTGTTCATTAGTCAGATTAGCCAATGCGGTTTGCAGCCCCGTTTGTGCACCAAGCTGTTGTACGCCTAAAGCCGCCGCAAGATTTTGTTGTCCGACCGTTAAGCCTGCCGCCTGATTTGCTTGTTGAGCAGCCAAACGTGCTTGTTGCTCGGTATTAAACTGCTGTTGTGCCTGTTGGTAAGACTGTTGAAGCCCTAAAGCACGAATATCGCCCAGTTGTTGGGCAAGATTTCTTTGTGCTTCTGCTTCTACCACCCCCTCTCGGGTTCCGCCAAACGCACCAGTTCTAATTGCCTGGGCCGCCCTTCCTTGCCGAGCAATATCTCCTTGCCGGATTGCTTCGCGCTGCTGAATGTCCACCACGTTTTGCATGTAAGGGGACATAAGGGAAGTTGCTGCACCCGGTTCCGCGAAGGTTTGCGTGTAAATCTGCTGTGCCGGTCCCATTTGAAACCGTTGCAGATTTGGATCAAAACGAGTTTGTGCCGCACTTATTGCTTCGCTTGACACCCCCGGCATCTGGCCAACTAAAGGTGCTGCACCCAAACGTGCAGCCCCCATAGACTGCTGTGCAGCTTGGCGTAACATTTCCTGTGATGCGCCAAAGTCTGCCCCGTAGGGAATAAGCCCTTGTGCTGTTCCTACCGCCCTGGTTCCTGCCCCCATCGTTCCGATGCCCGCGCCAGCAGCTTGCGCAAGGTCAGGAAAGGCTCCAGCAAGGCCTAAACCTCTCTCCAGGGCACTCTGCGCCACATTGAATTGAGGAGCAACATTAACCCCGCCAGCCGCAGTTGCTGCTTGGCCAAGAGTTCCAATACCGGCTTCCAGTGCCCCCTGGCCTGCTTGTAAAAACGGTGCATAGGATCCGACGCCTCTTCCTGCCAGGCTCATGGCCTGTTGTTGCAAGTCAGAAAGACCGGCAGTTTGATACGCCGGAAGATTTAACTCTCGCTCAGATTGTTCTTTTGCTGCTTTAATCAGCCCTACTTTGAGGGCTTCTATCTCTGGCGCTTCGCGGATTATCTGTTCGGTAACTTCAGGCATTATGTTTTCCTTTCAAACTTCCGCATCATTTGATACATCCGTTTTGCTCCTTCGCGTCGAGAGCCTTTACCAGCACCACGAACTGCCTTGGCCGTCATCACAAACTCTCCGTCAGAAAGCATGGCAGGGATAGAGTCAGATGTGCCAGTGCCAGGACCGTTTATTGGTCCGGTTCGCCGAGGAAAGTTTTGACCGCCACTTGCGAATCCACCCATATTAAATTGTCGAGGAGCAACTGCCGCTAAACCGCTGCGCTGCAATAATGCTGCAAGTCCTTGTGGCCTAACTGCACCGCCCATGGAGAACCTGGGCAAATATTCTCTGGGATCACGAACACGGAATTGCGGAGGAGCAAATAGAGCGCCCATCTGACCATAGCCAGAAGGACCACCTGCATAAATAGTGTTGGTCTGACCTACGTTTACACCATACTCAGCAGGGTTTTGTCTTATTAAATCAAAACCAGTTTCCCGTGGAACAATGCCTGGAGGCTTTGGTTCTGTCGGGTTAAATGCTCCGGCAAGATACGCTGCCCCTGTTCCGGCAGCTACGACAGGAGCATATTTGGCAAACATCCCAGGAAGTGCTTTGTTGTATGCCTGTCTAGCCAACGTTGGATCATTGGTAGCAGATAAGACCTTGTTGTACTCAGCAAGTGCAGCCTCACGGCCGCTTTCTTCAATGCCCGTTGGCGTATATGGGCGTATATACTCTTGATATGCGCCTTTGGCCATGTCGGTAAAACTTCTTGCTGGGGCAGCACCAGCGCCACCTTCGATTCCAGCAAAACTTTCAAAACCAGCAGGACCAGAACCAAACATTTGTGCAGCTTCTGCGCCAGGCATGCCGGGAGCGAAGGAAGGAGGAACACTGGTTGGTCCAACCCCAGCACCACCAACTTGATCTGCAAAAGGTGCATACGAACCGGAAACTCCAGCGGGAACTGAAGCTCCAGGAATTGGACCAACACCACTTACAGGGCCAGCACTTGCCACATCTATGCCCCTAGAGGCAGTGGTTACAAATTCAGGAGGCTGGATCACATTTCCAGCAGAGACTGCAGCGGGAGCGGTGGGAGAATATTGATACCCGGGAACAGCGCCAACATCGGCTGCGCCAAATCCAGTGGTACCAGCCGTTGACCCAGCGCCTTGTAGTACTTCGCCTTGGCCGGTGTAGGAAAGTTGGCCAGTTACATCGACCGGGGCTCCCGGCGCTCCACTTAAGGATTTCAAACTATTGGTAAAGTTTTCAACCTGACCAGCAACTGTGGTCGGGCCAACATAAGATCCAGCCTGGAATGCATTTGCGCCACCCATGATTCCGGCACCGGCACCGGCGGTAAGACCGCCTATTGCACCAGCCTTAATAGCGTCTTTGAGTTTGCCACCAGCCAGAAGGGTTGAGCCTGCACTGCCAATAAATCCACTGACTGCGGCTACACCGGCTGCCGAAGTAACCCCTAACATACCTGCTGCGGCAGGCCCCAAGAAAAAGGCCAATGCAACGGTGGTTATGATCTTTCCGACAGTCGAGGAAGCAAACTTTTTAACGGCACTGGCCACACTTTTGACCACGCCGGAGACGGCTTTGCCCACTGCTTTAAAGGTGCTACCTACAGTTTTTCCAACCGATTTAACAGTGTTGCTAATAGCTTTACCGATTTTCTTTAAGAAAAACTCGGGCAACCCGGTGACAGGGTTAATGGTCCCTGAACCGCCGTACCGACGCAGAAGGCGAGCTTCTGCCGGAGTAATATGGGCCAGCATGGTGTCGCCGTTGCGGCCCTGAGCGGCCAGCATTGCGGCAACAGGTTTCAAACTTACAATGCCGCCATTGGCAAATTGTTGTGTCCCCATTGGCATGGTGGAACCGGCCATTTGGTCAAGGGCAAGGTTCAAGGCGCCAAAGAAAGACGGGTCAAAGTTGGCCGGAAGGAGGTCCTCGGGAACCCCTTGCTCAAGCAGCATCTTACGAATCTCGGCGTAATCCTGGGGATTGGCCAGAATCAGGTCGATCATTTGATTTAACGCATCAATGATCTCAGGAGGAAGATTTAAGTTTTGTAGGGCTGCCTTAAATTCTTGCACTGCAGCAGGATCAGTCTGCTCGGCTGCCGATAAAAGCTCGGTGCCAAACTCCTTTGGGTCCATTTGACTGCGTGCCTGTTCAAAGGCGGCGATGGCGGCCTCGCCCATGGGGTATTGCGTGGGGGCCGTGGTGGGTGCTTGCATGCCTGCCTGGGGCAGGGACATGATTCCTTGATCTTCCATTTTTGTCCTTTCCAAATAGGGCCGTGGACCTAGTTCGTCCGCGCGTCGGAAAAGAACGCGAATTTGGTCAATATTATGACGGATCTCATCAGTTTCTGTCCATCTCTAGATAAGACAGGTAAAAATTGGTATCCGAGGCTGTGGATAAGATGGATAGCACATCTCCTGCCTCTAAATGCAAAGGCACCCCGTTTAAAGCATCGTATTCGCTATGGGGCGGCACAATGTGCTGATCCAAAAGCGTTATGGTCGTAACAGCATCACTATCTTCCTGAGTCACTGTTATTTCCGCCCGAACGGTGGAAGTATTGATAATCCTTAGTGACCGACAAATGGCTGCATTAGCAGCAGGCACCATGTAAAGATCTTCCGTAACGTTTTGGTCTGGAATAAGTCTTTTTCTTAGGTATTTATTGGCCATGTCACACCGTTACGCTAACTGTTCCAATTCCGCCAGCACCAGATACCCCAACAGGAATAAAACTGACGCTGGGACCAATTTCACTAATTGCAGAAACATATGTCACTGTTAGTATTAGGGACGGAATAGAGGGACAAAATGCTGTGGCCGCTTCTGCCAATAACACCAACCCCGTGTTTGTGACTGCCCACATCAGTTCAAAATAGTCCCCAACATCTAAATCTAGTAAAAAATTCCAAGCGGGAACAGCAGCAGCCGATGATCCTTGGACCGTGATTTTTGTAGCAGATGCCCCGATATCCTGTCCATTGACCCTGAACCAAATAAACGCTGTC
>Ga0172376_10003233_pt1 | contig 19450 bp, 28 predicted proteins | sample Lak35m_FD_121114 | JGI IMG/M metagenome (GOLD analysis project Ga0172376, IMG submission 121114) | Freshwater microbial communities from Kabuno Bay, South-Kivu, Congo - kab_092012_35m | ecosystem: Environmental > Aquatic > Freshwater > Lake | place: Democratic Republic of the Congo: South-Kivu... | reverse complement strand
CGTAATTCATAGTTATGCCATTGGCCCACGCGCCATTTTACCCTTAGTTTGTGCCTTACCGCCACGAACGACAATACCCGAAGTTTTAACGGGAGGGTAGTCACGACTACGATAATTACCCACGGAAATGACTAAATCATCTAAAGATTTAACTGCTGACTCTTCCCCGACCACAGGTACAGGGACTGATTTAATTTTGCTCATGTTATCTCCCACGAGAAGTTCCGCGCTGGTTAGCGGCTCGGGCTAAGTTACGCCCCATGGCTTTCATATTTGCACTGGTAGGGCCACCTTTAGCTAACTTCTTTACATTAGCATCGGGGTGAGCGTTTTTACCTTTTTTCATGTGCGCCGTAAGTGCTTCTTTCGTATCCATAACAACTCCTTTTAAGATACCGTAACTGTACCAATACTTGCAGTAGCGACCAAGTAATTAGGCGTAATCCCCGCATCATAAGCACTTGCCCCGCCTACAGGGTTCCACCCCCACTGTATATCTCTCGACCCGCCGGTAAGATTACCCGCTGCGTTTACCCCCGCAGTCACATAAGTAGTGTCTCGTCGAGGGTTACGTAACGCTTGAGGGTCATCCACAGGATACATACCAAGCTGCAATTGCGGCTGATCGGGGTCCCAACATTCTTCACATACTAAAATGTTATACCGCTTTGTCTTAATAATTTCTTCTTTGAGACTACGAAGACGGAACTGAAACCCGCAGCGATCACACATGGCAATCGCCCATTTGCCTGAAGCAAACCGATTACCCACTACATACCTCGACCAATAAACTGACGGCGCGGAACAAACCGAACCGCTGCTTTTTCTCTATCTTCCCCAGCAGCAAGGTCAAATTGCTCATCGTATGCAGCCTTTAGCATTGGCAATCTTTCAGCCAATTCCGGCACTTTCATAGCGATGTAGTACGCCAGCCCGGATACCACGCACGGGAGGAACCTAAAATTCATGTCCGCAGTTTGAATACCCGCCCCAGCGTCTTGTACACGCCGTAACCGCCAGTAAACAAATTGATAAGTTTGTGAATTATCCGGTGTCAGCCAGACGGTAATGGCGGGTAAATTGGGGTTGTAGATTGTCGCTCCAGTGGTATGGCTTGCGGCAGTCGTACCGTTTTGCCCTCGTACCACACCCCCAAGGGTATTACCACTCAACCACTGGTAAAGAATGTCTTCATTGTCAATACGGACAAACCCAGCGTAGGGTAAGTTAGCAGTGCTTGTGAGCGTAATGGTTGTGGTTGAGGCATTAATCGTGCCGTTCAAAGTTGCCCCTGTTGGGGAAACCACACCAGAAAGCCGCTGAATCCACACTTGGATAGGCCGTCCGGGAGCCAATTTATTAGGAATCGTAGCGTAAGTTGATACGCTGATCCGCGTGATATTTAAATCAGCCTGAGTCGAAGCAGTATTTCCGCCCGTGCGTATCACGTGCTCAAGCAGGTCAATCGTATCTAGTGGAAGTGCATAGGTGTTAATACCCGGAGTCAAGGTAATCGCACCTTGCTCAATCGTCCACATATTGATGCCACGGTTTTGCCACTCGATGGTCATCAGATTCATAGAGCGCCGTGCGGTACGTAAATCGTACCCAGACCGCATTTCGCGGCCAGCACGTTCCCAAGCTTCTTCGGCTATTTCCGTGAAGTCAAGGGTGAAATCTGTGGTGCCACTAGTGGTCATTTACGCGCCATTCGCATGTTATCAATCAGGTTTGGATAAGGTCTACCGGCAGATTTTGCCGCCGCTTTAGCGGCTGATTTTTTAGCAGGGCTGAGCTTTTTATGTTTCTTTGCAGGATTAGGTTTATCCCAAACTTCCCCACCCTCCGCATACTCAGTAAAGTCAGTATCATCCCGACGTTTCTTGAGTTTAGGTTTAGGCATTTTAGAGGGCATGATTGCCCCCATCCCGCGTGACGACATCATCTCAGCACGCCTTACCGCCGCCGTACATCTTAACTTCTTTAGCTTTGGTTTTGCCTTTTTTAGCAATACCATCGGCAGCTTTGTGCCCTGCGGCTAATCCACCAGCAGCATATTTCTTAACTTTGCCACCTTTCTTCATAGCACCCATTTCGGCTGCTTCATGTTTAACCATGGACTTGGGGGCACCCTTCTTTTTCATGAAGGACAGCTCTTTTTTCATCATGCCTTTAGATTCTTTCACTTGACCACCTTCCTTCTTTGTAAATTCTTTACCAACAGATTGAGGGACTCCAGCCTTCTTAGCAAACTTAGGGTTATGCGCTACCGCTTGCATAAACCTTTCTTGTTTGTCACTTACGGTAGGCATTAAATCATTTTCCCGCGAGTTTTACCTTTTTTGGCAATACCATCAGCACGTTTGGAAGCTGAGCCGACAGAACCCCCGCGTTTAGCAGTAAAAACTTCTTCGCTCATCGTATCCATAATGCCCATATCTGCCGTCTTGGGTCTGGGTTTGGGCTTAGGCTTGGGTTTGGGTTTTTTGGGTTTGTTCAGATCCGGCTCATACTTGGATGAGTCCATATCTGGAGGGCTTGGTACATTATTTACTATCGCCATGATAAACCTCGTTATACAAATTTACCGCGAGTTTTGCCTTTTCTGGCAATACCATCAGCACGTTTAGAAACTGAACCTACTTTACCGCCTTTTTTCTTACCTTCGGGCTCGTCTAAAGAATCAAGCCCAATAGCTTTGCGCCCTAATTTTTTGGCTTCTTCGTAACCGCGCCCCTCACGAGTTTCTTTAGAAAACCGTGGATTGGTTTTATCCGTAAGCCCGGAGTTGTACAGTGCCTGATCAGCGGCTTTACCCGCAGCGGCACCCCCTAAGATTGCAACACGCGCAGGATATGACAGTGCTTTTTCAGCCATAGTCAATTTGCGGTCTTTACCTTTATTAAATTTTTCGTACTCGGATTCTTTTTCTTTGGTGGTTTCTCCACCCTCACCAAATTTAACTCGCTTTTTCATTTCCATCATCCTTTTTTGGCGAGGGCATCAATCTTTGTTTCAAGCCTTTCAAAGCCTGTATCGAAGCGTTCCATAATCTTCTCAAGGTCTTGCCTAACTTCTGCACGAGTGATGTGATCACGGGCTATTTCCTCCCGAGTTCGATTTAGCAGGATCTGAATGCGTTTTTGTTCATCAGAAGAGTTCTTCAGCATGAACATCACCAGCCCCACTAAAAACGACGTGATTAAATTCCAAACCAGCGTACCCGTTTCCATTTAACACTTCCATGCTCTCAGTGACTTATTTATGCGGCTATTAGGATCACTGGCTGTTTTGGCGCTCGTCAACTTCTTCTTCATCCCTTTCATCCGGGCGCAAAAAGAATCTCGACGAGAACCACCTTCCGGCTGTGGGGGTTTGAGTCCGGGTTTCCCCGGATTCGCTGCGTTGTAAGAAGCTCTGCCTTTGGCATTCAAACCACCAGAGGGACTTTTGCCTTCCTTGCGCTGCCATGCCGGAGACTTAGCCATAGAACACCGTGACTTTCGCAGCAGTCGGCAGTGTGACATGCACATCTGTATAAAACAGGATGCCTTCGCCGGGAATCAGATTTGAAAACGGGTTGTTGGTATTGGCAGGGATATTAAACTGCAAGCGGATCGTACCGGTTGCTCCGCCATCACGGAAAATAATATCCCCGGCAGTACCCCCGGAGAGGCACTGATAACCCTTAATCCTAATACGCCCGGACACCATAGTGCCTGTCGCCTCTACATGCGACGATAGTACGTCTGTTTGCATCGTCATGATGCGCTCCTAATTAGACGTTTTGTTGGCCTGCGTACGGATCAGTGACGTAGTACATAATGACCCCGCCCACAGTTCCGGTTCCGGGAGTGCCCCCAACAGCATTAGTAACTGTAACATTACTTGTTGCGTTAAGAATTGTGCCCAAAGAAGCGCCAGCGCCTGTGCCACCGGGGGCAATAGAGGTAATTGCCGTGACCGCAGCGTTATCGAGAAGCCCGTTAGCTGAACCCGTATACCCCAAATCAATTTGGCCCGTGCCAATATCATTAATAATAATTTGAGTAACGACAGCGCCAGCAGGTAGCACTACGGTAGAAGTGTTGGTCGAAGAAGCCTGCACGTTATCGGCAGCACTTGCATCAGGGATATAAAAAGTTGCGGCCATTACGCCTGAACCGCAATATGCAGCGCGAGTTTGATCGCCGCCGCCAGATCGCCAAATCGATTGGGTCGTTGAAACTGCCATGATAATTCCTTATGCACAAGTCGCTCGCTAATCGGTGCATCGTCTGCTGGGACAGTTTAGCAAGCTGGGTTCCCAGATACCTACAGTATAAATAAAAGAGGGGGTTTTGCAACCCCCTCCTGTGCGCGGATTATGCTCCGGGCGAGCCAAAGATACCGAGCGGATCGCTCACGCCAAACGAGTAGCGTTCACGACTTTTGTACCGCGCATTTCCTGTATCGAAGTCAGCGTCCATGCTGTTCGCCAAAGGAGTGCGGACAAAATGCTTCAGTCCATTAGGCACATCGGTCATAAGGAACCATGCGTTGGGGTCAGTCAAATAGTGGTTAATTGCATGACCTTCAGGAATGGACCCCATGGCTTTCAGGGCGTTAATGTCATTATCGTTGGTACCGACACGCAGTTCAGTTGTAAGCAAACGCTCAGCAACGAACATGAGTGCAGGAGGGATAATGAGTTTGCGGGGCTTAGCAGCGATCAACAGCCCACGTTCGTCCGTCCACGCAGCGATCTGGATAACGGCAGATTCCAAAGAAGTCTCGTTAAGATCAGCAGGTGTGGTAGGCGTGTTGCTGTTAGTACCACCAGATACCAGCGGGTGCGCTGTCGAACACAGAACTTGTCCGTCACCATAGGTAGGACCGCCCGTGAAGGCGTTGTTCAGGATCGAAGCAGCTTTAACCTGCTTGGTGTAGGCCATGGCACGAGCAAGTGCTTTGGTATAGCGAGTAGACAGCGAGTCATAGAGGTTGTCCTCCATAGCTTCTTCTGTCAGGCTAAAGCCCATTGCAACGGTCTCGTGTACGTAACGAGCAGTCCAAGCTTCTTGCGCGTTATCGTACGAAATTGCCGCACCTTCGTTTTTGACTGGAGCAGCGCTGAAGCCGGAGAGCTTGGTCTCCTCTTCAAACGAACGCTCGGAGGTCTCTTGTTCAAAGATCTCTTTGTGTTCTTCGCCGTACTTCTTATACTCCAAACCAAACAGCGCATTTAAGCCGGGAAGGAGTTCTTTTAGTAGCTGGGCACGTGAAATTCCCATGATTTACTCCTTACAGACCAGTTGGGTTGTAGTAGGCATGACCACCTAAGAAGGCAGAACCTGTGATGTTCGGCATATTGAACTTCACAATCGCTTCAGGGAAGTAAGTTACTCCACCAGAAACAAACGCCGTATCAGGTACCAGATCAACAATACGCAAAGGCAATGCTGCCGTTACGTTGGCAGAGGTATATAGAATACCTTGCTGCGAGTCGCCAGTATTGGTGTTAAGCAGGTTAGCCACTAACGCCACATTGTTGTTGATATTGCTGTAAGTTAAGCCGTTATTTGTTGGTACAACTGTAGTGCCAGATACTCCAACAACTTGGAACAACTGATCTGGGTCTTCACAGATATACGCGTAAATAAAGGTGTTAGCCTTTACTGCGGTACCACTAATCCATGATTGAGACCAAGTAGGTTGACCTGTAACAGCAGAAACAAACTGACAGCCTAGAAAAACACCAGCAAAGCCTGTTGCAGGTGCTGTGGTCGTAGAAGTCGATACCGCAATGGTGCCGTCTGCTGCAAAGATGACGGGATCACCAAACCCAATGCTATCAGCAGCGGATGCGATACGACGTTGACGAGTAGCACCGGCAAAGACCTGACCACCGATCAAATTGATCGGTTTTAGCCCATAAGGGGCTGAAACAGTCGGGTAAGCCATATTAAGCTCCTAAATATTAAACACCGCGCCCAAATGAAACCGTAGTTTTGCGCTCGTTGTAGAGCGGCATCCGTGGGTCATTTTCGCGCATTAAATTGTTGTCCACCGAAATCATCTGACTCCTCGCTTGATCACGATAATAGTCATTACGATCTTCGACAAACTCCTTGGGTGTTTTGCAAAGCAACAACCCACCGATCAAAATGTTGTCCTTGAACCGTTCATTGTCGGCTCCAGCAACAAAAATATCGGGATGGTCCACAGCTTTTACAGGCTCCCAGCCTTCGCGTAGTTTTGAGGACACATTCATGGCATCGACCTCGCCGCGAGTGCTTACTCGTACATAATGAAATTCATAGCCCTCTTCCGGTTTTGGGGAAGGTAGCGTTTCTGGGCGAACCCAGCTACGTTTGCGGGCCGTTTTTTCACGGGTTTCAGATTCACGGTTTATTCTATTCTCAGCCATTTTGTTTCCTTAACTCAATAGCAACTTGTTTTGCGTATTCTTCCAGTGGCACCCCTAACCGTTTAGCTAGGGCAACTTGTGTACGTGTCAGCGTGATTTTTTTAGGCGCAACGCTGCGAGTAGCCGGAGCAACGATATTTGTCCGCCTTGGACGGTCGTCATCTTCGTCTGCACGAGTAAATGCTTCTGGGAACACTTGTCGCATACGACGGTTGATCGTGTCGTAGTAATCGTCACTCCGAGGATTGACGCCTTGCTTGACTAGTTTTTGGTGCAACCCCAACGCAAAGCTAGTCATTTCATCATCTTCACCGAACCACTTATTTTGGCTTTGCCATTCAGTGGCTCGGGGGTCAACCGATGGTGTTGGGGCGGTTATTTGTGTTTGTACATTATTTTCTTCGTCTTGTAAAGTCGGAAGTTTAAAATCGTTAACACGTTCAACTTTTAGTGTCGCTTTTGCAACTTCTTCTTGGGCATCTGCTAATGCTTTTGAATCTCCAGCGTCATAAGCCCGTTTAAATTTGTTTTTAGCGACAAGAAGGTCAGCGTCTGCTTGTTTCTTAGCTTGCTCAAGAAGTATTTCTTGATTTTTAGTAACAGTATCCTTTAGCTTTTTATTTTCCTCAGCGATTTGCTGCGCGTAACGTAAAGCTTCTTCTCGCTCTTTTGCAGCTTGTTCTGCCGTACGCCGCTGGTCGTGATACCCCTTAGAAAAATGCTGAAGGCGTTTACGCACCTTTTCTGAATAGCTTTCCAGCTCTTGATCCGTGATATCCATGGGTTTATCACGCATCTCACGTCGATTTTTATCGTCTTCTGCACGATCATCGACGACTTCTATTTCAACTTCAGGGTCAGATTTAGCCTGTTTTTTAGGGGTTTCGACAGACGATTTATCATTATTAGATCTCTCTAAAACGATTTCCACGCCACCATTTTCAGTTTCTTTTACGTCTTTACCATCCGCCAGATTATCTGGATCAGGGAAAGAAAACTCTACTTTTTGCAAAGCCATATTAACTCCTACGCACGCGAAACGCCTCGCGGATCGGCAACGACTGCTTCAATTGAATCGTCGTTCATTAATCGATATTCAACGCCATTTACCCTAAATCGGGTACCTGTGTTAGCCCTAAACAGCACATAATCGCCCACTTTGCACCACGGCCCTGATGTATAACGATCAGGGTCTTTGTAGGCTTGATCACCCATATCTAAAACCAAACCCACGACTGTCAGAAGTTTTTCTTCATAAACAGTCTTTTCGGCTTTATAAAGTCCTGTATCGCCAAAGGTTTCGTCAATCTTAGGTAAAGCAATAAGCAACCGGTATCCGACAGGCTTAGGCAATTGCAGCTCAAGTTCTTCGTCAGTCACGGCGTTTTGGTTGTCAGTCATCGTCTTCTTCTCTCATTTGGGAGCGTTTGAGGTCTTCTATGGTTTGGATGGTGAGCTTAAGACCTCGTAAAAAACCCACCATTTCCCGGTATTCGGCGTGATCTTTCGCGCAGCCGTCCCCCAGAAACTGTGTAGCAACAGCTACGTCTTCTTTAAATTTACTAATAAGCACGTCATAGACGGTTTTCGCCATGGGTTATTCCTTCTTAGTTGGCGGTTTTACTGCGGGTTTTGGCATCGCCAACACCTTTAGCGCATCAAGTCGGAGCTTTTCTTTCGCTTGTCCTTCTTGAGATTTAACTCTTGTGGCTTCTTTCATAGCTTCTATCTGTACGCGGTCCTTCTCAAGTTTGAGCTTGGCCGCATCCATCTGGGCATCGGTTTGGTCTTTTTGGGTCTTTCTTTGGACTTCCATCTGCTGGATCTGCAACTTGGCTTGCTCAAGCTGGAACATCGGATCTTGTGCTTGCTGTTGCGCTTGTTGTTGTGCAGCTTGCTGCTGATGAGCGGCTGTAAGTTGTTTACCTGCGTCTGCAACCAACCTAGCCAACTGAACTTCAACTTCTTCAGGTAGTGGCTCATCGGGGGGTGGTAGCGGAGCACCCAGACGTTCTTCAATCTGTTTGCGATAGCTAAAGCCCAAATGTTCAGCAATGTGCGCTTGCAACGCACCCATGATCTGCTGCCCCATGGGGTTCTGCCCGATTGACTGAGCAATCATCGGATCTTGCATAAACGCAGTATGTGTCGCAATGTGTGCCTCGTGGTCTTGGTAGATAAACGCTTTAACAGGTTTACCAATAAGTACCGCCATGTTTTCAAATACCGGATCACGCGGCTTCTGATCTTCACTGGTTGGGACAATCTTGTCTGCATTCTTAACCCCTAACACCTCCAACATTTGTCGATGTAAATATGGCAGGTCGTAAATCTGCGGGGCACCTTGCGCCATCTGGAACGCTGCTTGGAACTGCACCACTCGCTGCGCCATCGTCGTTGCATTCGGATCGCTGACGGGTATAACTTCTACCGTGGCGTAATCAGACCGTCTGGCCCTGACTACTCCCGTATCTGGCTCGTAGTCATAGTCTTCTGGGGCGTAATCAGCAATGATCGCTTTTAAGAGTTTGAACTCTTGCTTCATTGCAAAGTGCACCCGCGCCTGTACTGCTGCCATCGGCTTGAGTGTGCGTTCCAAGAGCGCTAGTGTGGTACCAACCGGAGCTTGTGCTGACATGTCACTGATGTTCATGTCACTGATCGCCCCTAACCGACGACCTTCATCCGTGATGCGCTGCAACAAATTTAGCAGCGTAGCACTAGGCTCTTTGTAAGGTAGCGGCAGAATGTTGTCCTTGATCGCATTCCCCGGCACGTCCACGTCCCGCCACTCTCCCGGAGCAATCGGTGTGTCGTCGCCTTTTATCCGCAACCCTCTGGACTTCAGACCCCCCGGCAAGTTAGCAAGTGTCCCTGCATCCACAAGCTGACGGATGAGTGACGTGCCCGCACGGGCGTAGCCCCCGATGATGTGAATGAGTCCAAGCCCATAGAACCCAAAGCCGGGGATATAAATATAGTGAACAAAGTGGTCCCGCTTGAGCATTAACTCGTCATCGGGGTTCCAATTTCTACGTATCGCCAGCACCTCCCCGGTGCCTTTCTCTATGGTAACGACATACGGCTTAGCATGGTCTGATTCTTCATCGTCCACCCCGTCAATGGTCATCGTGACATGCACTTCCATCAGGGTGTAGCGGTCGTCGTTAGTCAGGGTGTACCCACCCTCTTCGGCTTTCTTTTTCTCGATATCGGTGTGGAATGACTGCGGCTCACCTAGGTCTAACTCTCGGTAAAACCCGTTTGCCATTAGCTGTTCAACTTCAACCTTGGTCTTACGCATCACGTGCGTAACCCGCTCGGCAGTTTCAATGTGCGACGCACCATAAGGCACGATCACATCTTCCGCAGGTATATAAATAGACACCTGCCGTCCAAACCTCGGGTCGTAGTAGACTTTCTTAAATGCTGACCCTGCCAGCCCAAGGCTGTAGAGCATCCGCTCATGCTCTGACCGATACTCCACCATCCGCTCGGTCAACTGATAATTCATGTCTTCTTTGACACGCTGGGCGGCTTCTTCCTTTTCTTTAGTGATCTTCCCTAAGATCTTAGTCTTTACAGGCCCAGATGCCGGAAATGTTTCACTCATGGTTTCCGCTTGGAAGCGGATGGCTGCTTCAGCTAAGACGGTTGAATACACGCCGCAAGCGTCGTCCCAAGGCTCAGTTCGCTCTTCGTACCGGAACCCCAACACCTCAAGACCTTTAACAAACGTATCTGCCCATTCTTTACGGGAGGATATGTCTGCATCGATAAGCCCAAGCAACTCGTTTGCAATCTCCTGCACAGCACCTTCATCAAGGGTGTCAGCAAGATTTTCGTCAAACCCACCTTCAGACTCTTCATCCTCGGGTATCAGTGTGATCTCTACACTCCCATCGTCTAACGTCACGATGTCGGGGTTAACAATATCAATTTCCATGCCTTGCTCGTCATCTGCTTCAAGTCCTTGAGGCGCGGCATAAAGTCCTTTAAATATCCCACTGGTAGTCATCGTCGTTCCTTAATAATAGCCACCCTTACGGCGCTTGAAGTATTGAATCTCATCAGGCTCATCGCTAGGCAACCGGATAAACCCGCCTTGTCGGAACCGCATTAAAGCCATTGTGGTTGTATCCACCAAGTCATCGTGGGCCATAAACGGAAAACCTGCAATTTCCTCGATGACTTCCTCGCCCCAGCGTGTTTGTGGAATCCAACATAAACCTGACTTCACGATATCCGCCACGGAGTTTAATCTCGCCAGCTTATCGCCGCTACCTCGGTGGGGGGTGTATTCATTAACGGGTATGCTCGTCCTTCGCAATTCCTGATATAACGCAGTCCCTGAGACTTTCTTTTCCACAATAAACGAATCAGGTTCCCATTCCTGCCACTGCTCCATGGCAAGTTCTTTTAACTCGGGAAACTCCACACGTTTTTTGATCGCATTAAGTAAAATAACGTTGTGGGTGTTCGGCGCTTCCGTATCCGGGTCATCATTCATAAACACCCCCCATACCGTCAGCGCCGTAAAGTCAGCACGATTATGGGTTTCAGCCGCTGCATCCAGCGTCATGATGATGTATTCGCATTTGGGTGGGTCTTCTTTTTCCCAGATATTCCACCAGTCCCGTTTAATAACAGAGGCTTCTTCTGCTGTCGGGTTTTGCTGGTACTGTGCATTCCACTGGAATACCGGCATGGAAGCTTTTGTGCGGTGCAGCGCAGGTATATCAAAAAACTCAGGCCATAACGCCTTTTCATTAGCTGACCCTGCATTAAATATAGCCGGGAACTCGACGACCTCGTAGCCATCTGCACCTTCATTCATACCCATGTCGCGGGTCACGCGCCCCGTTAAATCATCCTGATGCCAACGGGTTTGAACAATTGCAACGCGTCCTCCGGGCATCAAACGAGTTCGCGCACCGTACGTGAACCATTCATAAGCCTTCTCAAACACATCGAAGTTGCCATTGATAATATCTTGCTCGTTGTGTGGGTCATCAACTAATAACAAGTCTGCACCACGTCCAGCCAACGCTGAACCAACGCCACAGGCGAAATACTCTCCACCCATATTGGTGTTCCACCGCCCCGCACTTTTTGAATCACTAGCAAGCGATACGTTAGGGAACACCTGCTTATAACGCACATCGTCAATAATATTCCTGACTTTCCGACCAAAATCGACGGCTAGATCGGTGGTATGCGACACCATCAGGATCTTTTTATTGGGGAATCTCCCCATAAACCACGCAGGAAAGTAAATAGAAACAAGCTGACTTTTACCATGGCGAGGGGGCATATTTACGCACACCCTATCTTTTTTACCCATGGCAGCGTCCATCAGCAGATTTGCCAATATTCGATGGTGTTTTCCGACTTTATAGTCGGACTGCATGTGCTTACAAAACTCAATTAAGTCGTTATAACAAGCTGCCGCAGCCTTTCTTTCCTCAAGAATATCGGCAAGTTTTTCAATTTCTGCCTGTTCTTCGGGGGTAAAAGCGTCCAAATTGTCCAGCATTTGCTGGATATCTGCATCAGAAAAGTCTAAAGCTGCGTTCATTCGTCAGTTTTAGGGGGGGTTTCGGGGTCATATTTGACTTTTATCCCCAATTCTTCGTCCACATCGACGATATTATTGTCTGTTTCGACCACATAAGGGCTGTCATCTGAAGGCTTAATCAGCCTTTGGAGCTTTTCTCGTAGTCTTTCTCGCACTTCATCGGTTGTTTGGTGCGTAATAGTGACTTCAGACCTGTCTGTAAACAATCCAACGTCAGAAACCTTACCCAAAAGCTCTAATGCACGGATTCTTACCCGAGGATCGGGGTTTCTTGACTCTTCTAATAGCCGATTTGTGACGGTATGACGGATTTCAATGGCTTTAGTGACCACTGCACGTCCATATTCGTCTAAATATGCACGGATATTCTTTAATGATTCCGGTGTCAGCATAGCTGCACGTGCTGTACTGACTGCTTTTGATGCCTTTATAGGGTTTGCGGCATAGGCTTTGGTTATTTCCGCCGCCGTTTCCTTATCTTCTTGGGTGTTATCAGTTTCCAAGCCATGCTCCTCCAGCAGTTTGATGGATTTACATGCAGCTTCCGCACGTTGCCGTAAGTCGTAATACTTTATGTCCGGTGGTAACGGCACCCCAAGCTCAGGTTCTATATGTATGACGTGTTCCATTTTCGCAAGTCCAATAAGACCGAGAGCTAAATATAACAAATAAACAAAGGATGTCAAACGTTGACGGGGGGCTTTCTATATATAAGGGGGGTGGGGGTAACTATAACCGGCTAGATTTAACAAGGGGGGGGTACTATTACTTTTAAAAAACGCTACGTGGAGTATTAACTTAAAACAACTTATACATACATATGTCACGTGGAGTTTTTGTCTTTTTTTGATTTCTGTATGACTATAGTTTTTATAAGTATGTTTGAGGGTGCGGCGAGTATTTACGCGGAATAGTAGACCTAGACAGCCGGGGGGACTCCAAAGCCATACCGGGCCTCCCCCCTCGGGTGGGTGTTAGGGATTCCCTAACACGATTTACTGTACTAAGTTATAGAACTTATATGTTAGGGAATTCCCTAACAGATCATGCTTAAACGTGTTTACCCTTGACAAATGGTGACAACAAGTGCATAATTGATTTTGTGATGTCGAGCAACACTTGCTCTGCCACGGCTCAACTACGGAGACATCCAAATGAGCACAATCAAACTTTCCGAGCAGTCATTCAAGGCGATTAAGGCTTACGCTGACGTATCAATCAAAGCTTCAAAGGGATTGATTAAGGCTGTTGATTCGCTCTACGCTGATGGCGTAACAGTTGAAGCGCTTACTGCGCCCAAGGGTAAAGATGCAGATCGTTCGTTCTATGATTCAGTGTGTAGTGCAGTAGTCGCAGGCTTCAGCGAGTCTGCTCGCAAAATGGTTCTACTTGGTGCTAAAGACCTGCCCGAGGTTGATGAGTCAAAGGCGAAGGCTAACCGTGACATGCCATGCAAAGTTAACGCTCGCTACTGGCAGCAGCAGGTAGGATCGAAGATCAAGGATATGCGGAACACCCTTGAGCGTAGGTTACGGTCCAGCGATTCAAATGGGGCTGAAGAAGCCAAGTCGACTTGGGAGTCGACTAAGCGCAAGGTGCTAGCTGAGATTATTACTCAGGCACAAAAGAAAGAAGCAAGCAAGATCACTGATCTTGCGGGTTTTATCAAGGACTTGCAGTCTGCACTCGCAAGGATTCCCGCCGACGCATAAGTTAGGGAATTCCCTAACAGGCCCGCCGAAAGGCGGGTTTTCTTTTACCCCTTTGGAGTCGTTATGAACATTGAAACAATCAGCAAGGTTTGGCCTAACATCAAAGCCAAAGTTGTGCACAATCAATATGGTGCGTTGATCGTACTGACTGGCAAGGATTGCAAAGTAGTCGCCAATCACTTAGCACATGAAAATTACCTAAACGGGTTTACCAATACACGTTGGCGCGACGTTCGCCACGGTCTAGGCTACGCAGTACCTTTGTATGACAACCCAATGGATAGCATCATCTAACCAAGGCCCGCTTCGGCGGGCTTTTTTTTCGCCTGCCGTCGGCAGGCTTTGATGCCAGTTCTTAGAGCAGCGGTGAGCATCGCGCACAGTTCACGCACGTGTTAGGGAATTCCCTAACAAACTTTGGATGCCAGTTCCGCGAGCGGCGGTGAGTGCAACACATGAATTATAGTGCGTAATCCATCCATCAAATTTTAAACATGTTTTTTATTTGTTGAAAGTACGCTGAAAAAGGCATAAAGTACGTTTTCGACCGTACAGTTTAAATCGTTAGTTTGCATTGCATCTGTTTGCAGTTTATGCAGTTTCTTATTTTACTGATTTTTAGTAAATCTATTTATTCTTTAGAAAGTACGCTTTTATAATTTTTATCACTATATCTAACCTCCTAAAATGAATTTTTTATTTTGGCGGCAAGAAACGTACTTTTCAAGTGTACGTTTTCCTTCCGCGATTTCAGGGGGGGACCCCACTTTCGGAAATTGCGTACTTACTGAACTCCCGTTGCAAATCAAGCACATACAGCTCCCCATATCAGTACAAATCACGTTCTGACAACTGCCCCATGAAAACATTGACAAACGTTATAAAATGTACTATAATATAGGTGTAGTAGGAAGTTGTAGTTTAGTTCATGTAGTCAACCCCGATGTTAGGGAATTCCCTAACACACACAACCAAGGAGAAGTCATGAGCATAAGCAAGAAGAAGTTGTGGGACGTGCAGATGCACGAGTGGCCCAATAGCACACGCCTAACGATCCACGATATGTACAAGTGGTGCAAGGATTCTAAGAGCACTGAGCAACGACTCAACAGATACATGCAGATCAGCATGGCGTTGCAGTATCCCGTGCATGTGTTCTATCGCATCGAGGGTACGCGATACATGGGCTTTCGCTATGGACTCAAGGGTCACCAATACATGAGCTTATACACAGGAGATCTGTGACACGGTGTTAGGGAATTCCCTAACACACACAACCAAGGAGAAGTTATGAAGCAACATGTCAAGCCCAAGTGCCAAGAGTGCGGTAAAACGTACGGAATCAAGCGGTTCAAAGCCGGATACAAACGCTGCCTTCACTGCGGCGACAAGGCGGCTGTACAAGACCGAAAGCTCTGGTGCATTGTGCAGGAATACGGCAAGGGTCCATATCAGCTAGTCACACCCACCGCCGCCAAAACCACATTAGCCGCAACAAACCCAAAACAAGTGAGGACGTGAGATGTCTGAGAAATACACAGCAGAAGCACACCTGACAACAAAGGACGGCGAGGACGTATTGCTCAGGTTCCCAAACCTAACCATCGGGGAGGCGAAAGCCTTCATGAGGATCTTTGACAAGTTCGACCACGTTTTGAGTAACGTGGAACTAAACCTTCACATGTGGGAGAAGAAGTGATGAGAGATGCAGATGTACTCGTAGGCTGGGCGATGGTCTGGTGCGTAGTGGCGCTTGTGCTGATGTACGCAGTCGGCTGGCTTGACTAATTTTAACTAAACGTGTGAAAACATTGACAAACGTATCAGATAGTGTATAATTATAGTTGTAGTAGATGTTGTAGTCGTGGCTTGCGGTAGCAAGTCGTCAACCCCGGTGTTAGGGAATTCCCTAACACCACAAACCCTTAACCCGCTTAGGCGGACTCAAACACACAGGAGTATCAAATGATTCAGTTCAACGCAGTACCCAACACACCCAAAGTTTCGATCTCAACAAGCGCGGTCTTAATCGACCTGCACATCGGTGCGTGGACAGGCAGGAAGCAAGACAAACGTGCGGCCTCCGAGGTCACCACCAACAACAACGCCAAAGCAGGTATCGCCAACGTCACAAAGAAGTTATTAGGCGATTGCGATTCGCTCACTGCGGTTCAGAAGTTCATTGCAAATGCCCGCAACACCCATGCGTCCATGACCATGCCGTGGTCTGACTTGGGACTACGCTTGTGCCCACTGCCTATTTACTTAGGCTCGCCGGGGCGTGACGGCTACGAGAAAGTTATGTCCGGGCTGGAGCAAGAATACTGGAGATTGGTTAACACGTTCCTCGATGAGTACGAGTGGGAGATGGCGAACGCTCAGTTATTGAGCGACAAACTGGGTTCGTTGTTCAACCCCGACGAGTACCCCACACGTGCCAAGCTCAGTGACAAGTTTAGTTTCAGATGCACAGCCATACCCGTGCCTTCGGCAGGTGACTGGCGGCTCGACATCAACAACGAGGCAACCGCAGTGCTGACCGAAACCTACGACAAGTATTACAAACAACAAATAGATAACGCCATGCGTGACATCTGGATGCGAGTGCATAAGGCGGTGACATCCATGTGCGATGGGCTTGATCGCTACGGCTTGAAGACCGAGAAGGGTAACAAGCAAACATTCCGTGACACGTTAGTCGAGAATGTGGTCGAGCTAATTGATCTTATGGGCGCTTGCAACATCACGAACGATGCCGCAATGACCGAGGCACAGCGCAGACTGACTATCGCTCTCGATGGCGTGACACCCGAGGCACTGCGGGAAGATGCACACCTGCGTGCTGAGACTAAACGTCAGGTCGAGGACGTGAAGAAGATCATCGCCAACCTGCCCGGACTGGGCTTCTAAGAACGTGTTAGGGAATTTCCCTAACACACCAACCACAACCAACCACAACTTATCCCAACGCAGTACAACTCAGGAGTATTTAACATGTCAACAGCAGAATCACTCACGCACTAAGTCTTGATCAGATCGCCAAGGCGATACTCGCCGGAGGGGACAAACGAACCATGCTTGTGCAAGGTCACATGGGCACAGGCAAGTCATCATTACTCAAGATGTTAGGCAAAGCCCTACCTACCCACACGATGTGCTACTTCGACTGCACAACCAAGGACTTGGGTGACATCACAATCCCACAACTGCAAACCATCGACGACGAGGGTTTCGTGCGTTACGTCACGAACGAGGAGCTAGGTCTGCACCTCAACAAGCCCATCATCTTAATGGTAGACGAGTATGGCAAAGCCAACCCTGCCGTGAAGAATGCAATGCTAAGACTCATGCTTGAGCATGAAATGGGTTCGCGCAAACTCAACGGACTCATCTTCGCCACAACTAACCTAGGTGCCGAGGGTGTTGGTGACTTGTTACCTGCACATGCACGGAACCGCATAACCGTGGTCACATCACGCAAGCCGACTAACATCGAGTGGATCGAGTGGGGTATCGAGAATGGCATCGACCACACCTTGCTTGGATGGTGTAAGGACAACCCACAACTGTTCAACAGTTTCGAGGACCACCCCAACCCCGACGAGAACCCGTACATCTTCCACCCCAAGTCACAGCGCACGTCATTTGTTACGCCTCGCTCGCTCCATGCGGCGAGTGACTGGCTGAAGCAACGCGATATGCTCGATACACAAACCATGACATCTATATTGATGGGTACTATCGGTGCGCGTGGTGCGATGGACTTGATGGCGTTCGTTAACTTGGCAGATCAACTGCCTTCGCTTGAGAGCATCAAGAACGATCCGATGAATGCCAAGATCCCCAAGTCAGATGCCGCTGTGTGCATGATTGTTTTACGTACGTTGACCGTGATCGAGCGCGACTGGGTGGATGCGTGGATGGACTACATGGTGCGCCTCGACAGGGAAGCCCAAGGCATGTTCGCTAACGGCGTTCGCTCAGACAAGTACACCAAGCGCAGTATGGTGATGACTAACAGCAAGTTCACTAAGTGGGCTTTGGCTAACAACTACATGTTCACAAGCGACAAGAAGTAACCACGTGTTAGGGAAATTCCCTAACACACCAACCACAACTTAACAACACGGAGAACATCATGTCACTCATGATCGGTAAACAACTATCTGAAGAACAACGGTTGACCAAAGCCGTTGTCGATATCCTAGGTAACCCCAAGTACGTTGCCCTTGCAGGTGTGCTGATGGTGGGCAAGCGGGAGGTGAACGACAAGGTACGCACAGCGTGTACTAACGGACGTGACGAGAAGTATGGTCGTGCGTTCATCAAAGATCTGAACGATGCCGAATTGCGTTTCGTGGTACTTCACGAGTGCTATCACAAGTTATACAAACACCTCATCACATGGAAGCACCTGCACAAGCAGAATCCCAAACGTGCCAACCGTGCGTGTGACTACGTGATCAACATCAAGATCGCTGACGACAACAAGGATAGGTTTGCCACCATGCCAAGAGATGCCAACGGCAGGGATGTTGGCTTAATTGATGAGAAGTTTAGAGGCATGGACTCAGCGCAGGTATTCAAGTTGTTGGATGACGAGGAAGGCGACGACGGCGACGACGGGGATGGGGAAAGCTTCGATGACCACGACTGGGACGGTGCCCAAGACTTATCCGACGAGGAGCGCAAAGAACTAGAGCGCGACATCGACGAGGCAGTGAGGCAGGGTGCGCTAGCGGCAGGTAAGGTGGGTGCGCCTGTCGATAGAGATCTGCGTAAGTTGATGCAACCTAAGATTGACTGGCGTGAAGTGTTGCGCGAGTTCCTGTCTACATCATGTGCAGGTAACGACTTCTCAACGTGGGCGCGACCCAATCGTCGCTTTGTGTCATCGGGCTATTACATGCCAAGCGGTCAGTCGCAGAAGGTAGGTGACGTGGTGCTCGCCAATGACATGAGCGCATCGATTGGTGATGACTATGTGGCTAGGTATATGGCCGAGGCAAAGGCACTCTTCGATATGCTACGTCCAGACAAGGTGCATCTGCTGTATTGGGATACCGAGGTGCGAGGCCATGAGATATACAACGAGACTAACTATGACATGTTACTCAGCCAGACAAAACCTAAAGGCGGAGGTGGCACCGATCCTTCGTGCATCCCACGATATCTCAGCAAACATGGCATCAACCCGAAGGCCGTCCTAGTGCTCACCGATGGCTATGTAAGTAATTGGGGTACATGGTCGCATCCAGTGATGTGGTGCATTGTCAATGGGTTCGATGGCTACGCACCCGTAGGTAAGACATTACATATCAACGATTGATGTTAGGGAATTCCCTAACAACACAGCCCGCTTCGGCGGGCTACAACCACACAGGAGAAACACATGGCAGACTTTAAACATCAACGTGTCGATTCATTGATCGCAGCTACCAACATGCAACGCATAGGCATGGAAGAGTTCTTAAAAACTGACAGCCTTCGTCAACCACAAGAAGTTATGTTTGAGGGCTTGGCTGTCGTGCGTGAGTTGGAGCGGTTGTGCGGTGCGCTACAAAGAAAGTATCGCCGCGCTAGATTTGGTGTAACCACCGAAACATGTAGTGCTCATTGGCTTGATCGTAGCCCACAATCAGAGGCTCGGTGCTACAAGGAGATGTGGGTTTACTTTGAAGACCAAGAGTACGCACTCTTCAAGATCGGCTACAAAGATTACGGTATCACAGTAACTGATGAGAAGTATGG
>Ga0172376_10003231_pt1 | contig 19452 bp, 21 predicted proteins | sample Lak35m_FD_121114 | JGI IMG/M metagenome (GOLD analysis project Ga0172376, IMG submission 121114) | Freshwater microbial communities from Kabuno Bay, South-Kivu, Congo - kab_092012_35m | ecosystem: Environmental > Aquatic > Freshwater > Lake | place: Democratic Republic of the Congo: South-Kivu... | reverse complement strand
GAACTATTTAATTTTGTCATAATAGGGTCAGTACCTTCGTATGGTTTAAATAATTCGTTTCTTATAGGTAATATATTATCCGGATTATTCATATTAAGTAAATTTGATAATTCAATAATTTCTTTAGGATTATCATACATAGGTGTAGCTGTTAATAAAACTAATCTATAATTGTATGATTTTTGAAGTACTTTTGATAAAGCTATATATACATCATTATTTGTGATATTATGAGCTTCATCTATAATAATGACTGTATTATTTAAATTCTCTATAGCATTAGTTGGTTTTTTCCGAGACAAGGTGCCATCTTGATTACGTTTTTGTTTAGTTGTATTCTTACCTAAATTATCCTTTTCAAATTCCTTCATACCTAAAATTTGATTAACAAATGTACCATATGTCATAAAATTATATACTTTGTTAATTTTTCGTGTAATTCTATTCATTAATTCTTTCTTTGTAATTTGGTCTTTAGATGAACGTAAAAATTCTTGTTGTAATTCAGTTAAATAGGCATTATGACTACATTCTGATAATAGTTCGTTTTTAAAGTTTTTCTCAATATTACCATTTTTAACTAAAACTAGTATCTTTCTACCCATGTTATTAACATATTCTTTAAAACCTTCAGCAATAGTAATAGAACCGCAGCTATTATGAGTTATTGTAAAGTCACCTAATACATATCTGTGATTATTATCTATAGTAAAACCATAATAAGCATCGCGTTCTAATTGTTTTATAGTAAATCCTGTGACTAACACGTCTTTTTTTTGTTTTCTTATTGTAGCCTTTTTTCTTGGACATAATACTGGAATTTCGTCTAATCCATTTCCACTAATACATATTCTCATTGCATTTCCAGTATGGTATTCTCCATTATATGTCCATGCTGTTTTCTTTTCTTTCTTATAACACGCAAAGCCAAGTGAACGACACAAGTAAATAATATCATCTATTAATTGTTCATGTTTGTTTGATTGACAAATTTCATACATATTGTTACATTTATCAAAATAACCATCAGCATCTAAAATACCAGCTAATAATTTTAATCTATTTTCCCTTGAATTGCATTTATATATATGAGGTATATGTTTCGTATTTGTTAATTCATACTCTTTTAATGTATTTAAAAATTTATTATTACCAACTTTACCATTACCTGTTATACCATAACTATATATATTCTGTCGTTTTGATAAATATAAATCATATTGTGGTAAGTGTTGAGACATATAATATAATACAGTAGATTCTTGAGTAGTGATTGCAGATTCTCTATTCGTACCATCTCCTAACCAGTATCCTAAAATATACGGGTCAAATGGTAATGATTTTTCTAAAAAGTTAAGTGGAGTTCTTATACATTTTAAGTTATTCTGAACATTTTTAGGTAATTTTAAATAGTCTTGTAATGGAATATCGCATATATTCTGGTGTTTGGTATACTCAACTAGTTTAGTATCTAAAAATTTTATAGCTTCATTTTTGCATTTAAAATTTTTCTTCATAGGTTTGTGTAAATCAATATCAAACCATAGAACACTATTATATTTATTATTCATTAAAATTGGTTTAGAACTATATTTCAAAGTTAAAATGTGTTGTGAATTAATAACATGAGATTCCCCTTTTGTAGGTATTATTTCATATAAAGTATCCTGTCCTCTAACTAAGTTTAACACTGTTCTTGGAGTGCTATCATCACCCATAATTAACTCTCCAACTTGAATGTCTTGGATTTTTTTAATTGTTCCATCATACATTATGATTGGAGTATCTATTTTATGACATTTACCAGTACCTACGTTCCAGTAAAGTAAAATATTATCGTATATAGTATTTTTTGAAATCAAATTTCTAAGGAGCAATTGCCTTGGGTCTTGATAAGTGAAATTTCGTTTCTCTTGTTCTTGAAATTCATATTTATCTAAAATACGATTAAAATCTGGCTCATCATAATCTGGATAGTATTTGTCTTCCATCAATTCTTATATTATAACTAGATTTTTAATTTCTTAAAAATCGAAATATCTAAATTAATTACATTTCTATAAACTCGTGTATCATATCATACATATTACTGTCAAAACCACATACATCCATCATATTAGAATCATCTGGATTAGCAATTGAAAATCCATTAGATGTTAAGGCAACAACTATAAGCTTAGTATTTTTATTCATTTGGTTTCTGTACAATTGTAAAGCCATAGAAGGGTCTATAGTATTTGAATTGGTTTCATTATCGGTAAAGACAATTATAGCATCATATTCTTTATTATTTTCTCCAGCCCATACAAATGGTAATGCACAATCAGTACTACCAAATGTATTGTCCTTAACATATTCTAAATTTTCTTCTAAACAATATTTACTTGAAATATCTAACTTTTTAAACGTAGAACTAAACCCCATGATATCAACATCTGAACTAATATAATCAAACATCATCGCCATAGCACAACTTACTTCTGATGCTGATAAACAATCTATTCCACATACAGTATTCCAAGACATACTAGCAGATACATCTAAAGCTAATAATATCTTTTTATTTGACTTTTTTAAGTTATTAAATGTTGAATAAAATGCTTTGTTAAGTTCTTTAACAATGTCATTATTAGGTTCCCATTTTAAACCACCCTTCATACCATTACCACTCTTATACATTTTAATAGTAATTAAAAGTTGTAATGGATTAACTTGTACATTAGTAATTTTATTTATAATTTGTTCTAAAATATGTGGATAAGTATCTAATATTTGTAATGATGTTATTTTATTTAAATTTCTAAGAAGAGAAATAATTGGCATATGGGGGATTAAATGAACCCATACTTTATCTTCATTAAGAAGATGTGTAGGTATGTGTTCTCTAACAAAGTTATGTTTTACTATTTGATTTATAACATTATCTACATTATTATCTTTTTTTAAATTCTCATAAGCTAATAGATATTCAAAATAAGTGTTTGATATATCCAAATTATTGTATAAAATATACTTAAAAATATCATTAGTAATATCATTCTTGGGTTTAATATGTGCTAGTTTTAAAATATCTTTATGACTCCAATTGTATCTTGATGGATATTTTGTAATATGATACATAAGTTCTTGAGGGGTTTTTGTTAGATACCATTGACTTATTATGTTTTTCATTTGAGAATTCCATCCAGTACTATTATATAAACGTTTGTTAATTTTTTCATAAAAATGAATGAACATAAATAAATACGTTGGAATGTGACATGTATCTAAAACAATTTTAAAACAATCGGTACGAAAATCTTTTTTCCAAAATAATGGGTCGTCATCAAGATGTATTGAACAACATCGAGCTAATACATAGATTAAGTAATCCTTTTTAAAAGTTCTATGTTTATATGTATTTATTACATCTAAAATATCATCGTACTTGCACTCCTTAATTAAATTTTCTAAACACAACACATTTTCAAGTGTTAATGTATTTTGATTCATATACATGCTACCATTATCGCTTCCTAAAAATATAAATCGCTTTAATCTTTCTATATCGGTTAGCTTATAAACTGGTTTATCACAATTATTAAATGTTTGGGTAGGTTTAATAGTGAAGAAATTAAGAAAGTTGTTCATTTGGTATTAAATAAATTATACTTTTAAATACTTTTAAATTAAATTGCGGTTATTCTATAAAAAAAATATATATACTATAATTGTAGTCCGGAGAAATAAGGTTATTAAACAAATGCTTATAATCACACCTTATTTCAAATTTTGACTACCACTTTTGTATATATTTTTTATACCCAATAGATTTTATAGATTTTTATACCATATAGATTTTTATACCATATAGATTTTTATAGAGATAGAGATAGATAAAAGACGACGTCAAAAAAAATGTGCACTAATTTAGGGTGGGGTCCATGGAAAATAGATTATCTTATTATTGAAATTGAGATTTCCGTTAAAGATAATCCATAAAAGCTTGTTAAAAATTTTAACATTGAAAATTAAAATTTTTAATTAAATAGTAGATGACTCAGATGTTACAGGGTAAGGAATACTTAATAGGTCTTCTGATGTATGAGAATTGATTTCAGTCAGTTGAGAATTGTTAATTATAACTTGTGTATCTTTATTTTTATAAAAGAAGTAATGTCCTCCATATAAAATAATAGGTATAGCTAAAACATAGATTAAATTACTTGTTTTTTTATGTTCAGGTTCCTTCTTTTTGTAACTGCGCAATATAATGTAAAACACTATAGTTGTAATAAATACAAAAGCATGAAAATTTGTATCCATAATTCCTTAATATATACAGGTTAAAAAAAGTTTATTTAAATAACGAGTATCAATTATTTGTTTAATAACGAGTATCGTATTATAAGTATCGTATTATAAGTATTATTTCGTTATTTAAGTAAACTTTTTTTAACTGGTAATAGTAGATATGCCTAAGGAAAAGGTTCAAGATTTAATAGAGACTAAGAAAGAATATCAAAAAAAATTAGTTGAAGTGCTTAAGAAATATTTTTTAAAGTTTATGGAGAGGCTATATGATAAATCTTTAAGAGAATTTCAAGAGAAATTAATAAAAGTACCCAGTTGGTCAGATGATAAATTAGATAAAGAATACAGTAAATTTTTAAAATTTGTTAATGATAAATATGACTTATCAGAGGAAGATTTGGCAAAAACATTACATATAGTATATGGTTTAAATATTAAAATTATGACTTCAATATGCGATGAACTTGAAGTTAAGGCTCCAAAATTAGTGAAATTTTGGTATAAATGTCTTAAAAAAGTTAGCAAATATTTTTATGAACATCCTAAGGTAATGTTATCTGAATCTGATTTTAAGAAAACAAAAACACAAATAGAAGAATCCATTAATAATACGTTACAAAAGTTTATACCTTTAAAAGAAATTATTAATGCGAAACAAAAAGAACCTCAAGACAAATATAATTTTGATAATGGAATAGGTGACACCGATGAATATTCTAACCCAAGTAACAATGATTCTAATAATAAATTAGAAGTGACACTTGAACGTCAAAGTGATTCAAATGATTTAAAATATATTTCATCAGAGGAGTTTGAAAATGAATATTATATGAGTGATAAAGAAGGTGATAAAGAAGGTAATAAAGAAGTAAAAAAAGAAAAGGATAAATCAGAAGAAAAACATATAAAATTACCAAAATATCTTTTTCCAAATAAAAAAAATTATAAAAATGCTAAACTTTTTAAAAATCAACAAAACAAAAATGAATTAGATGAGCATTTTTTTGACGATATGTAAATAATTATCTTCTTGATAATTTAACACCTCTTTGTGCACTTGCTTTAATAGACTTAAAAGAATTTGTATTTACAATTGTTGGTTCTGATTCAATTATATTATTGTTTTGAGATTCTTGAGATTCTTGAGATTCTTCAAATTCTTGGGTAGGTTCCACTTCATTACGTTTACCTGTTATTCTATGTTTTTCCAATGTTAATTTTTTATGTAATTCACCTAACGAAATATCTTTTTCGAATAATTGTGTTTTTAAAATAGATAATTCGTTATGATATTGGAATATTTCTTGTTTTAATGTATCTATTTCTTTTTGTTGAGTCAAATTTATATCTTTAACTAAATTTAGCTCATCTAGTGTATGTTTATGATTCTCTTGTAATAAATTATATTCTGTATTTTTCTTTTCTAATAAATCAAGAGTTGTTTGATATTTGACTTTTAAATCTTGATATTTTTCAGTAATTTGATTATTGTTTTTATTAAGATTGTGTATTGTACTTTTTAATTCCATATTTTTGTTATATAATTCTGTTTGTTCTTCTTGACTACAATTTTCATGATTAAGTTTTTCTAGCTGTAATTTATTTAAATCAAATGTAATTGTTTCTATATTCGTTTTATATGTATTAAGTTCATTATGTAAATTAGAAATTTCTATATTTTTTTCTTGAAGTTGTAAATGAAACGTTCTCATACTATTTTTAAATAGTTCTAATTCAGAACTCTTATCGTTAATTATAGACTGAAGTTCGTCTATTTTACTGTTAGCTTCTTGTAATTGAATTTGAAATTTGTTATGCCCATAAGACCTAGGTTTTGAACTAGCATTAGATACAAAAGATGTATTGTCTTCCATTTATATATTAATAGAAATAAATAAATGTAATAAAAATACCGAAGTTATTTGTATTGTGGTATAAATTGTTTAGCTAATAATTTACCAATATTTTCAGATGCTTCGTTTTGTGTTAATTCATCGTGTTGAATTTTTGATATATGTTTAAGCATTTGATCTAGGTTTTTATCAAATTGTTGTTTATCGAAATTATCCTTTTTTGCTTCCTTACAAACCAGATTAAATAATGTTTTTGATGTATTAAATAAATAATGATATTTGTCTTCTAATATTTCAGCGTCTCGCTCTCCATTTTTAATATCATTCATTAAACTATATACTTGGGTTTTTATTTTATCAACTTTTGTGTCGTGAATATTATTACTCATTATGAAGTAAGTAATTAAAAAAAAAATACTTTTTAACCATATTTCATTAATTTAACAAAATGGTTGATGATAAACAAAAATACTTACGAGAATTAATTTCTAAAATTAAAAGATTAACACCGAAAGAGAAACATCATATTTTAAGTATATTTAAAAAATATAATGTTGAATTTACTAAAAATTCAAATGGTTACTTTTTTAACTTGGATAAAATAGATGAATCTATATTAGATAAGGTATCTAAATGTGTTGATTTAATTGAACAAAAAAGAGAATTAATTACTAGTTTAGATAAAAAACGAGATTCTTATTTAGAATATTACAAGAATCTTATTGAAAATAAATTAAAAGAAACAATTAATAAACGTCGCGACCAATATATTAATCAGCTTGTATTAATCCAACATGAAACACCAATTAGAAAAAAGATTAAAAAATCAGTTAGAATTGTTAGTAATATAGACCCTGATATCTTAATGAAAGAACATAGCAAATCTAAAAAATATAATAAGAATTCCGTCTATTTTAGAATAAATCAACGTATAGTAGAATTATCACGTAAATCACATAGACATAAATCATCTGATAAGACAAAAGATGAAGGCGATGACTCAAGTTTTAATTACGGAGGTGGTGGTAGTGGTGGTGGTGATGATGATTTAGGTGGTGATATTGATATTTCAGGCGACGTAGAACATGAGAGTGGAGATATAGAAGGTCTTCATGATGAATTAGCTGAAAGTATCGGAGAAGAATATATAGATGGTGATGGTGATGAAGAAGACGATTCTAATTTATCAGGGTATGGTGAAAATGATACTGAAGATGTAGATGATAATGAATATTACAAAGATACAAATAGTGATTCTGAAGATGATACAAATACAGAACACAAGACGGAAAAGACTGATAATAAAACAAAGACAACTAAAACAAAAGGAAAGAAAAAGAAGAAAAATATTGAAGCTAGTTCTAATGAGATTGATTATTATAAAACTCTATTAAAACAAAATGGTTTTAAGTTTGACGATGATAAATGTGTACAAATTAAAGTAGAATCTTACATTGAATAAACATTAAATAATTGAATTATATTTAATGTTATATCTTTTTAACAAAAATGGGAATCCCATATGCATTTCAATATTATTATAATAAATATAATTGTCAAAATGAGTTGATGATTGATTTTGAAAAACTGACTAATTTAAATATTAATTATTTATTCTTTGACTATAATTCTTTAATTCATCCCTGTGCTCAACAAATTTTATCTTCAAATCACGATAAATATATTTTAATAGAAAATAAAGAAGAAAGAACAAATATTATTGAAAGAGATATTATCCAGAATTGTTTAAATTATACACGTTTATTGATTAACCAAGTAATTAATACTAAACAACGTAGTGAAATTAAACATGTGTATATTACAATTGATGGAGTTGCTCCCAGAAGTAAGATGAATCAACAAAGAGAACGTCGATATAAGTCTGAATTTTTTAAATCAGGAGAAACCAATAAGTCGAGTTTATGGGACTCTAATAAAATTACACCAGGTACATTTTTTATGCAAAAAATAAGAGAAAGTTTAGATAAGTTTAAAAATGAATTAATAGATATTGAATGTACCATTTCTGATTCAAATGAAATAGGAGAAGGTGAACATAAAATTATGAAAATTATTTCAAAATTATCAAGTAATTCTAGAGTATGTATTTATGGCTTAGATGCAGATTTAATCATGCTATCATTAATGAATCATAATTATGATAAGATTATTTTGATTAGAGATAATTCCTTCAACAATAATTTGTCAGATGCTAAAAAAGTTATTGATTATTTAAATATTAACCAACTGAGAAGATATATATGTAATGATATGATAGAATTATTAGAAAAATACAAAAGTGTTAAACCAAATACAATTAATTTATCTAATTTAATTTATGATTATGTTCTTATTTGCTTTTTATTAGGTAATGATTTTTTGGAGCACATACCATCATTATCTATTAAAAAACATGGCATTGACATAGTTATGAGAGCATATATTAATTCATGGAAGGGGTGTCATTTAATTAATAGGGAAAAGGTAGATAATTTATATAATATTATCAATCTTCACTATTTAAAAGATATTATGTACCATTTAAAAAATAGTGAGGTATATTTTTTTAATAATTTCAAATTAGATGTTTTAACTATAAGTGAACATGCTAACTATGAAATTTTAGAACAAAAGGACGATTTATCATTTTATAAGGATGATTTTATAAAATTTACTGAAGATAATTATAAATCTAGATATTATATGTATTATGACATTAAAAATGAAGATATTGATAATGCATGTTTAAATTATATAGAGGGGTTATATTGGATATTTGGTTATTATCTTGGGCATATACATAATAATTGGACTTGGTATTACAAGTTTAATAATGTACCATTTTGTAGTGATATATTTGAATTTTTAAGAAAAACTCATTTTAATAAAATAACATCTTATATGAATAATTCAGAATATCTAAAATCATCTAATGTATATAATCCTATTAAACAATTATTTATGGTTCTACCAAAAACATCTTTGATTAATATATTAAAAGAGATGCAATACCCAGTAAAAAATCTTGAACATACTTTGTTTCATTATGATAAGTTTTATCCTAGAAAAATTTGTGTTGATTTATATAATAAAAAATATTTATGGCAGTCTAAAGTTTTTTTCGAAAATGTTGATGAAAAAATTTTAGATTTATTTCTTGTTTAATTCATTTAAATTATTTTATTAGTATATATTATAACCAAATGAAACTCGATATTAATACTGTTGTTATGATTCTTATGATTGCTGGTGCAATCAATTGGGGTTTAGTGGCCTATAATGGTACAGATTTAGTAGCATATGCAGGACCTACTTTAGAAAAATACATTAAATATGCAGTTGGAGCTGCCGGTGCATATGCTCTATATCAATTTGTGCAACATAATGTTTAATTATTTGTCTTGTTAGAATAATTTTTCTCCATTATAATAATAGTATGCCATTAATAAAGCAAAACACCCTATAATTTGATGAGTTGATGCATCTACTTTAATTGGTAAATAGGATTGGTATTTAGACGGAGCAAATAATAAGAAAAGACCTATAGTTAAAAAAGTGTAAATTAACATTTATAATATAGTATATACAATTAATATTAAATTTAATTGTGTATTAAATTAATTTATTTATGGATAAAATCTATTTTTAAGAATTGCTATTCTTGCCTGGAAATTCTTTTGAACTCCGACGAAAATAATAGCCATAGCTAATCCAGCCCCGGCCATGTTTTCACCATGACTAGATGGAATGTATTTGTCACTTAAACTAAAGAAGAATGGAATAACCTTAGCAACTTTAGTAATATAGTAAGCACTAATTACTATTAAGCATAATTGTAATAATAAATCTTTATAAAGATCAAAATCACTAATATTTTCAGTATCCTTTTGAATAGGGAATAATTTGTCAGTCATAGAACCAACAAAAAAGGCAATAACGAAAACAATTATAGCGAATTGGATTTGTTCTAAAAGTTTAGAAACTCGAACAGTATCAAAACGTAAGAGACGTTCAACATCAGAGGCGCGTCTTTCCATAGTAGACATTTTTTGTTTTTATAATATAGTAAAATATTTTAATTTTACACTAAATATTTAATTAAATAAAACAAATAATTATATATATTAATCGGTAAGTGCGTATAAATTTATAAATTATTTCCTTGACAAATATTAAAAAAATAACATGAACAAAGCGTCTCTCTCCACTAAAACTGCTACTTCCCGTGCAACACCTAAAGTTAAGGCTGTTAGAAAGGCTGCTCCTAAGGCAGCTGAACCTGAACCAGCTTCAGTTGCTGAACCAACTCCAGCTTCAGAACCTGCTCCAGCCGAAGCACCAGCTGCTCAAGAAAGTGAATCTCCTTCTTTCAGACAACGTCTTGAAGTTTTAATTCAAGCTCAACAATCTCATATGCTTGTTCTTAAGGCACAAGTTCAAGAGCTTCGTAAGCTTCAACGTGAACATGAACAACTTGTTAAAGATGCTTCTCGTAAGAATAAAAAAAAAAAGCTTCCACGTGATTTCACAAAACCACGTCGTTCAACTGGGTTTGCCGAACCAGTAGTTGTTAGCGATGAACTTTATTCATTCCTTGTGAAGACTAAAGCTACTATGAAGGACCCTAGCTTTACTCCTTCATCTCAAGAAGAACATGATAACTGGCCACGTGTTCCTGTTAAGGCTGGTGTACCAGTTGCTCGTACTGATGTTACAAGTCATATTTCTCGATATATTAAGGAGCATAACCTTCAAAATCCTAATGAACGTCGTGAAATTGTTCCAGATGCTGCTCTTAAGAAGATTTTCTCTGAAGCAGTTGAAGCAAGTAAGAGTGATGCTTCAAAGAAGGTTTATACTTATTTAAAGCTTCAAAAGTATGTTAACCATCACTTCCCTTCTCGTAAGACTGAAACTTCAACTTAAATTGAAATTTAATTTTAAAATTAATTGAAATCTAATTTATATCTAAGAATATTAGATATAAAATGAAGTATATTACATTAAATGATATCAAACCATTTTTATATTATAATATGTGTCGTATGTGTGGTAATAAAAGAGATTTACATGAATGTAATAATTGTATAGAATTGTATTGTACCGCGTGTGACTTATTGTTGTACAATTGGTGTAATTTCTGTAAATATAGATATAGAAATAGAAAACAAAAGAGGTCTAGATATTCAATGACCTAGAACATTTAATAAATCTTTTTTATTTACATATTATAAAAAGCGATGTCCCAATCAAGAAAGGTTATAAAAGATTACTCTGCTATTTATTTAGATGGTTTACGATTAGATACTTCTGCGCTTGGTACATTAACATTGGGGGGTAATGAAATTGGAGGTTCTGGAGTGACAGGTTCATCTTTTTCTAACCTTTATGTTGATAATGGAGTTACAGCTGGAAGTTTAACTATCGGTACGATTGAAGGTATTGCTGCAAGTATTTCTGAAAATGGAGAAATTTCTTGTAATAAAATTACTGGATTAACTGGTTCATCTTTCGGTAATCTACACGTAAGTGATGGTATTACAGCTGGTAGTTTAAGTGTTGGAAGTTATGAAGGAGTTGCTGCTAGTATTTCTGATGTAGGTGCTATTACATGTACAAGCCTTAGTTCTACATATTTTATTCCACCACTTCAAAGAGGTACACAAGGTACATCAATTATGACTAATATTCAAGTTGCAGGACAATTTGGAAGTGTTTTAACTGTACCTGCAAGTCTTGCTACACAAGGTTCTACTTCATTTTTCGTTCAAAATGGATTGATAACACCAGAAACTAGAGTTATTGCAAATATTGTTAATTATAATGGTACTGGTCTTCCATCAGTTTATGTTTCAAATGCGACATCTGGTTTCTTTCGAGTGACTTTACAAAATAATTCTATTATAGACCCTCTTAATAGTACTATTGAAATTGGTTTTATAGCTTTAGGATTGGGCTTAGGTTAAAGGTAATAATTTTATTTTTATATTCATATATTATAGTTAAATATGAATAAAGAATTAAATGTCAAGTTTAAATTTGATAATTCAGATAATTCCATTTATTTTATTCAAAATTATATAGACAATAATGATGAGTTAATAAAAGAATTATCTAGTAAAAATTTGATTCCGTGGCACACTCATGCACTTATTGAAAATCCAGAATCTATATTTTTATTTAATGAAGTAATAAACAAGATATTAAATGATTTTAACGTAAACCCTTTAAAAATACGAGTTAATTATATGGAAAAAAATACTATAAAGGATTATCATAAAGATTTTTACAAACAAGATTTTACAATTGTTTTAAATCTTCATCCAGGACATATTCTATTTAAGCATGATATAACCGAAAATATAATAAAATTTTTGGTAGAAGCAAATACACTCTATATATTTGATAAAACTGTTAATCAATTTTGGTCACATCGTGCAGAGACACTTGGTCTTGATCGTTTAAGTATTATTATTTGGTGTATTAAAAAGTAGGAAAAAATTGAAAAATAAATTATCTAGGAGTAAGTTAGAGAGTTAGATAAGATGAATAATCCAAATAATAAATTAATTACTAAAAGAGAAGTTGAAGATATTCTAAATTATTTTGGTGGTATTGGTAATAACGGAACCAGATTATCTATTAATAATTTAGAATATTATCAACGAGCATTTATACATGAATCTTATCATCAATATCAAATACAATCACAGATGCAAGGTTCTTTAGATGAACAACCTGTTTATATTAACTATTTATCTAAAGAATCTAATGAAAGACTTGAGTATTTGGGTGACCATATATTAAAAGCAGTTTTAGGTAGATATTTGTATCAACGTTTTGGAACAGAACGCGAAGGATTCTTGACAAGATTAAAGATTAAGATTGAAAAGTGTAGTATGTTGCATAAATTTGCTGTAACTTTAGGTTTTAAAAAGTTTTTATTACTGTCTCTTCAAATTGAAAATCAAACATTGCTTGATTTAGATAGAGGACGTAATACACCAAGTTATTATGAAGACGCATTCGAAAGTTTTTTGGGAGCTATTATGGAAGATTTTGAAGAACAAGGTTATATTTACGCCGAAAGATTTTTAAGAAATATTATTGAAAATATAATTGATTTTGCTGAACTTATATCTAAAAATGACAACTTTAAAGACTCATTACAAAGATTTTTCCAATCTTTAAAATGGAAAACTCCTGTATATCAAAACATTAACGAAGAAGGTCCATTATATAGGAAAATATTTACTAGAATGTTAACTATTTCACAAGAACAGTTTAATGCATTAGATACATTTCAACAAGGTAACATTATTCAATATACTGAAGAAAGTTTATCACATTATAAAAAAGTCTCTGTTCAAATTTATAGTAATTTATTCTCAATAGTGTCACAAGGTAATTATATTCTATGTGTTGGTACAGGTAGAAAAGTTGTTAACGCAGAACAAGAAGCAGCTAAAAAGGGCCTTGAAATTCTTAATTTAGACCAGAATTACTAGTCTTAAAATTAACTCAAAAACGTGTTTATATATAAAAAAAATATTATTTATTTTATGTAAGAAATGTCAACTGAACATATTGTACGTCGTCATACTTTACCACGTCCACCATCTCAAATTGTATCATTATTTACAAATAAACTATCTTGTATACTTTGTAACGTATCTTTAGATACAACTACTCATGAACATAAATGTACACTTCGTCCACATAATAAAGACATTATTATCACTAAAAATTCGTTCTGAATTCTTTATTTTTTTATGTTAAAATTATAAAACAATAAAGATGGATATTCAGGAAAAATTTAAGTTATATCTTGAATTAAACAAAGAAATTGTTGAATTTAGAAAAAAACAAAGAGAACAAAAAAAGGTACTTGACCAGCTTGAAAAAGAAATTCATGAATACATGAGTGATAACAATATGGATAGTATCAGTTTAAAAGATGGAGAAATCGTATTATATGACAGAAAAGTTAGTCAATCTTTTAAACGTCCAGCAATTGTTGAAAAATTAACTGAAAAGTTGCGTTGTGATGAAAAAAAGGCTGAAGATATAGCTGAATCTATTTTGACCAATAAAGTTTTTACCGTTGAAAAAAAAATTAAAGTAAATATTAAAAAGCAAAAATAATATACATTCAAATTTTTTAATTTATTAGTCTATATTAATGAATTCAGCCATTGATATAGTTATGGAAAACAGTATTTCGGAAGAAATTTCTTGTTGTGTATGTTTTGGAGATATTACCCCACAAGAAGAAATTTTTACGTTAATAGATATTCCATTAGATAGAATAAATCCAAGTATTTTAATTAAAAGTCCATGTGGGATTCATTATATATGCATAAGATGTTTACATACAATTGTAACAGATTACACTAACCACCCAATTAATGAATTAAATTCACATGTTTATTGCCCATATCCATTTGAAAACTGTATGACTCCAGCAGGTACGAAAAATATTTTTGAACATAATGCTATTTTAAAAATTTTAGATGAATTTGAACAACAAAATTATATAGCGCATGCAGAGCGGTTCGCTTTTCCAGGTCATACTGTTATAACATGTCCTTGTAACTATTTCTCATCGCCTATGACAACATCTTTATGCCAATACCCCATTTTGATAGAAAATGAATTAATTAAATCAGCAGATATTGGTGATTTAATAGTTCAATGTCATCAAAACGAGAAATGTTGTAAAACTTTTTGTTATCATTGTCGACAAGAAGTTTCTCGTTATGAAAGAGAATGTAGATTTTGTAAACTTACCTCTGAGAACGAAAACCCTAATATTTTTAATAGATATTTGGTAAAAGAACATCATCAATTTGAAGATGTAGTTTATAATGATAATATTTTTGATCAAACAAGATTTTTTGATGAAGACCAGTACCTATTTTTAAATAAAGAGATTACTTTTGAAATAGCATCAGAATATATAACCAAATTAATAGAACATAATGTACACTGTATTTGTCCTATATGTAAAATTCATTTACATAAAACAGAAAGATGTAATGGTATGAGACATCATAATATAGAAAGATGTTATGCTTGTGGCAGAATAGGCACTAGAACTGGAGGCATACCCAATAATCATTGGAATCCAGATGGTATAGGTGGATGTTTTAGATTTGATTATGATAGATTTATCAATAAATATATTCCTGACTATAAATGTAATCAAAATTGTCAAAATCATGAAAGAGGTGATTGTCAATTAGAAGAACATAAACTAGGTATTCAACTTCTCAATAAAATTAGACAAAAAGCAATTATATATCATTGTATCAATTCATTATTACCCTCTATTCGATATACAGTATTAGAATACTTATACAATAAGTATATGAATATACCATCTGCTTATGAACTATTACCTTATAAACAAACATTTATGTTTACAGATTATTATAAGGAGTTAATTTTAGATTATTCAGAACATACCATTTATGAACATTTAAACTCACAACATCCTGAATATCTTTCTGACTTTATAGATAAAAACAATGTAATGGATATTGATAACTATATAAATACATATCCTTTACCTCAACCTCAACCTCAACCTGAGCCAGAGTCTGAAACAATTATACAAGGAATTTTACAACCAACTATACTCCCTCCACCTCCAAATATAAATATAGAACAACCTATTCAAAGAACTATGATAGAAATTGAAGAACTGTTGAATAGGATGATAAGTGATAATTTAAATGACGTAATCACTGATAACTTAAATGAAATAAACCAGTTTATAAACGATGAAATACAACCATTATTAAATAACACTGACACCGAGACATTAACGGATATAATTGAATCTTATATTCCTCTAGAAGAAAATGACATAGAAACTGAAATAGCTACGGAAATAGATAATGACACTCAAACACAAAATTTACCAGATACCAATGATATTACTCTATATTATAACACATCTGATATTTATACTATAGGTAGTGATTCTGATTCTGAGGTAGACATAACTGATATGTCCAATTAATATTTTTTAGATATATTAAACATCATTGTAAATTTAAGTTGGTTATTAATTCTATAAAATTTTCTATGAGTCATATGTCTATAATAAAATTCTATTGATAGATTGTCAATATCCATATTATTTATTGTATTATCAAAATTTTCTAATTTAACTATATTTGAAAATGTATCTATATGATTAAAAGATAAACGTTCAAAGAAATTAAAATCTTTACATGTGTGCTTATTAAGCTCTTCTAATGTTAATATTTTTATATATATATTATCATATATATTTAATGCTTGTTCCTTATTTGAACAATAATTATTATTATTCATGTATTCCTTTTTTTCAAAACCCAACATAAATCTCAATGGAATAAACATTTTGTCATTTTCGATAAAATTAAATGAAAAAGGTAGTTCATTATTTATATAAATTCTATTTTTGTGTTGATTATATTTAATTGTAATCTTAGAATCTTTAATCTTTTCTAGTATACATTTTTCCATAGTTATTAATAAATCTATTAAATTATAACATCCTATAGGAATGTTTATACTTTTTTTTATAGCCTTATCAGTAATTTCAAACTGATTATTGTATTCAGTAATATTATATAAATCATTTAATAATTCGAATGATTGTAGCTTTATGGTATGGATATTTTGTTGATTAAATTTAAGTTTATAAATCCCGTTATCATATTCGCAATCTTCTGAAAAAATATACAGATATTCATTTCGAGTAATGGGGGTATGTTGTACTATAGTTGGTACCATATCTTGTGGTGAATTATTTATATTAGTTGAAATGACATGTATATTAGATGAAGGGACATGTATATTTATTGTTTCTTGTTGTGTTTCTTGTTGTGTTTCTTGTTGTGTTTCTTGTTGTGTTTCTTGTTGTGTTTCTTGTATGTTAGTGCTTTTGTCTAAAATTAAATCTATGACCATTTTATTTAAAGTAATTAATAAATCTTCGATTTTGTTTGGATTAACTGATTTTTTTTGAGTATAAACAGTATGTATAAAATTATTAAAGATTTGATTTGATGCGTTAAATAAAGCTTCATGAGACGTTATTATATTTTTACTAATAACTATTTTCATTATAAAATTCATGTTTTCTTGTGAAAAGAATTGATTCTTTATGACATCTACAAAATCAGGCATTCTATCTACTATTAAAGTTAAAATTAAAATTGTATTTTTAACTTGTTCGTTAAAAATAAAAGTTAAATCTATTTTTATTTTATATACTAATATTAAATGTCAAAAATATTATCTCAATTATTTGTGGAGTCTTTCGTCAGAGGAGTAGGAAAAACATCTGGTACCTTAATTACTATGTTTGTTGGATGGCAAATGTTTAAAATTACAAATGGTCATAATGATTTTCTTTCATTTTTGTTAGGAAAACGACCAGAAAAACGTCGAATTGTTAATGTATCAGAGAATGCTGACAAAGATACGGAATCTATGCATGAGATTGACCACGAAGAAGTTAATCTTGAAGATATGCAAGAAGAACAAAAATTTAAGTCTTTATTTGATAAATTTTAAATTAACGTTAATTAATAAAGTTAATTTAGAATTAAATTATAGTGTATTTATAATTTATAAGGTTGTGGATTAAATAGAGGAACAGCACCAGAGCGTTTAGGTTTTTCTTCTCTAGCTTTGTTAAAAGCATCTTTGACTTGAAGACGAGTACTAGTGCCAATATAACTATTTGATTGAATTTTATTAGTATCTTGTAAATCTTCACATAATGGATGGAATCGGTTAATTGAAATACCACTGAAGATATTACATGGTTTATTAATTCTGGTATATTCAGGAACTAGATTATTTGTTTTACAATCTGCCAATTTAAATAATTGTTTAGTATCTTGACAATGGGAACATCCACATGGAAGACCTTGGTTACAATTCTTACAATCCTTACAATTTTCTAATTTTGTAGGGTCAAAACGAGTACCTGGGCATCTAGATAATAGACGTGTTTGATTACGCAAATCATTTTCAATTTCAATAGCATTAGATGGAATGCTTCTAAATTGATTATGCATAAATGGACTAACTCCTACATGACAACTATCTTTATGTTCATAAACTGAGTCCGTAATCCAATCAAAGGCGCTGGTGCTTTCTTGATGTTTTTTTTCAAGATTGCACTCATCATATAAACTGTTTGTAAATGAAAAATGCGCAGACATTATATTGTTTATTAATATAATAAAAGAAAAAAACTTAATCAAAAAAAATGAAAATTAACATTTAATTAATTAATTACAATCATGTTTGGAGCAAGCTCTATTAATTGGTGTGAGTTAGATTATGTTAAATCAGAATTTATTGCAGAGTACTGGAATACTTTGACAGGCATTTTTTTATGTTTAAGTTCAGTATATGCGCTTTATAATAATTATAAACATAATATAGGTAGTCTTGAATATTCGAATATATTATTATTTTTTGTAGGTATTGGTACAATGTTATTTCATGGCACTCTAATTTATTTCTGGCAATTATGGGATGAAATCCCTATGATGCTAATTATTATTGAATATTATAGAATTATAACTAAAGAAATTCATCTAATCCATCATGTCAATATAATTAAAATAAATTATGAGTGGATGTTTTATACTATACCTATTATTATTGTAAGTTATTATGCTCATCCAAAATTACAAGTATTTACATTTCAAGGTTCTCTTTTATGTTTTATGTTACTTCTTATTTATACATGTTACAATCTGAATAAAATTTTAAATAGAATATTTTATCAAATGAATCGATTTAACTATATAGAAGTTAAATCTATTAAATATGATAATATAGAATCAGAAACAGAATTAAGTAATATTAAATATAGAAAAAAGAGAAAGGTTGTCAAAACAAATACTCCTTTAGATAATTTACTTGATATTAATAATTCTTTAGAAAAATTCAAAATTTATTCTAAAATTAGAAGACATTTAAAATACCATAATTATCAAGGTATCTCATTATTAATTTTAAGTTTAATTATATGGAATGTTGATAATCATTTCTGTCAACATAATATCCAATTACATGCTATTTGGCATATAACTACAAGTATTGGAATGTATAGTTGTAATGAAATTTTAAAATCATATATTTTACTTAATAAACATTTAATTTAACTTAAATATAAGAAATTTTTTGACTTAAATATAAGAAATTTTTTGACTTAAATATAAGAAATTTTTTGACTTAAATATAAGAAATTTTTTGACTTAAATATAAGAAATTTTTTGACTTAAAT
>Ga0172376_10003230_pt1 | contig 19455 bp, 16 predicted proteins | sample Lak35m_FD_121114 | JGI IMG/M metagenome (GOLD analysis project Ga0172376, IMG submission 121114) | Freshwater microbial communities from Kabuno Bay, South-Kivu, Congo - kab_092012_35m | ecosystem: Environmental > Aquatic > Freshwater > Lake | place: Democratic Republic of the Congo: South-Kivu... | reverse complement strand
TTTTTATAGATACTTTTATTGACTAATAAGCCGAAAAGTAGGCTTTAAAATTAAATCTTGAGTTTTGGTTTTATTTAAGCCAAGAACTAGATAATATTTTCTTATTACGGAACTAGTCTAATAATTTTTATTAAGATAAAATTAGTTTACTATAAATAATTTTTTTTATTTTCTTTTTATCAGAGCATATCAATCAACATTCGTATAACTATTATTATTTTCATCTGTTTTTATATATTTTGGATTTTTTATACTGAGATTTAAAAAGAAAAGTTTTATCTTATAATTTTTTGTTTCAATCTCATAAATAAGATCTTCTTTTCAAAGTGCAGGACTTCATGATATATCTACTTTTTGTAAGATTTTATCTTCTATTGCTTTGAGAGAAGTTTTTTCTATTACTTTTCCGTTTTGCAAAACTTCCAACATTCGGCTTTGAGGAAGTATTCTTACACTGAGAATAGTATCTCCTCTATCTCTTAAATCATTTATAATTTCATAATCACCAAGCTCTATTGGGAAAAATGAGCTATTTTTAGAATTTATATACACCTCAATAAATTCTTGTTTATCGCTTTCTGGAGAAAGGGAATAATTTTGCTCTATTTTGAGTTTTGTTGTGAGACTCGCTAAGATTTCCCATGGAGTCATTTCGCTATATTCTCTTTTTAGTATTTTTCCTCTTTCACTCAGATCGGTTGTATTTCTAAATTCATTGACTTTATTTTCTTCAAAAAGTTTCTTATGTTCACTCGCAATAATTTCGTATTGTTCAGAAAATAATGATTTTATACTTTTACAATTATCAAAATCACAGAGATATGATATGCCATTATAAATTTCTTTTCCCAAAGCTTTATCAATATCAGAAGCCTTATTTGGCAGGATAATTTTTTCATTTTGTAAAATATAGGCAACTATAAGATTATTTTTTAGTCTTGCAAATTGTCTCATTTCTGGAAGCTGATAAACAGACCACGGACCAATAGAGATAATGATAGTAAAAAGAGTCAAAATAAGTGGAATATATCACAAATATTTTTTCTTGCTAAAAATATAATAGAGAGAAATAATCAAAAGCCAGATTCAAAATACAACGACAAAATACCTATTAACCGTAATATCATACTGATAAATTCTCAAGTAAATCGCATAAAAAAGCATACATATTTGAGGAACGACAACAAAAGGAAAAATTTTTCTAAAAAATTGTATGTATTTTGTTTTTTCTTCAAAAATATAGGAAAAAATATAGGCAAGGTATCAAAAAATAGAAAATCCTATCACCATCCAGCTGACTTCTCATTTTGGCCATTCTCAAAAATGAAGTAAAACTTTTGTAGAATAAAGATAAAGAATAATAAAATAAATATAAATAAAGGGAATAGCAATATACTTTACTAAAAATGAGAAAAAAATATTTTCACTAAAATCATTTTTTGAAAAAGTTTCGCTTGTTGGTAATTTTGATAAGCCAAAAAATGGAGTAATACAAACAAGAGCAATGACTGCCCAATCCGCATATATCTTTTCTGATAAAATTCCTCTTAAATCAAAGAGGCTAAAAATTGCAGTAATTCCTATCACTCAAAGAGAAAAAAGCACTCATCCAAGGATAAATGACAGAAGAAACACCACACTGATTTTATAAAAATAGCTATAATATACTGATTGTTCTGCCGTTTTTTTGATAATATCTTTCAAATAAGGAGCAAAAAGAAGAAAGCCGATAATTCCAAAAAGACTCAAAATAAAAAGGAGGAAATTTTCAAAATCATTTATATAGTGTGAAAAAGAGAGAAAAAAAAGTCATCAGAAAATAAGAGGAAAAAGTTGAGTTATATATTTCTTTTTTTGGCTTTGATTCATACTTTCAGAAAAAATAGAGCTTCCTATACTCAAAAAGAAAGTAATAACAAGGCTCATAATTCCTTGAGTAAGGCGATTATCAATAAAATCTGACCAATCTCAGTGAATCATAACAAGAAAAAGAAGGGCAGTAAAAAGCAAAATTCCGATACTTACAGGAAAGCGAGAAAAGACATTTTTTATAACTCCTTTGATATTTTCAAGTTTTAAAAAACGAAAAAAGTTTTTCATATTTTTAGAAATTAAAGGGTAAATTTTTTGTATAATATTCTATTTTTTATAACATCCAAAAAATATTTGAGAGATTCATAAAAAAAATCAGAAAACACTATATCTAAAAAAATGTCATTCTGAATTTAAGGTGAATTGCGAAGCAAGAGAGTATCCTCTGGGGGATATTTCAGAATCATAAAATTGTACTTTTCCTTTTTAATGATCCTGAAACGAGTTCAGGATGACAATATTAAGCTAGTATATTTTTAGAAATCCTATAAAAAATATAAAAAACATTATAATGAAAAAGATTTTCTTTCAAATTTAAAAAGAAAAGCTTGGATTTTTATTGATTTAAAAGTATAAAAATAATTGAAAGTAAAAGAAAAAATTTTTCCTATTTTTGATGAAAAAATTGTAATTTTTTTGCTTCTGGATTAAGTTTTCAATGAGGACCATCTAAGTCCTGATATCATGCATAATAAGGTCATCAATCAAGATAAATAGCATTATTACAACCTTCTTTTATAAATAGTTGAGCAAACCCTTTAAGAGTTATGGGTGTTTCACAATAAATAACTTTAGCTTTTCATAAAGGTGTAAATCATATACCTGACCTATTGAATCTAGAAGTAGATGTTCAGCCTTCTCTCTTATTTACACCATGTAACTAATATTGGTCAGTTTTGAAAAGCCCATTTCCATTTATATTTTTTTATTCATTGGTTTCCATATGGTATGAGATGTAATTTTCAATCTTCTGCTAATCAAAATATTCAATTATCAACAGAAAAATTTCATACTTCTTCTTTTGGTAATGATTTTGGGTCAAAAAATTCCTTTTTTTGTACTGATTTATCTACATATCAACTACTGGTTCTCAATTAAGTTTTACTAATGGTCCATTTACTGCAAAATGGAGTTTATCTTTATCAGTGGAGCATTTTGATGATTTTCCAAATCCAACATCATTTATGTTTTTTACTTCATATACTTTGTATTTTGGTTTTTCTGGTATTATCTCACGAGAAGTATAGTTATCGATTCACATATTAAAAAATTTATTATAAAAAATTATTTTTTTTATATTGCTCTCTTTATCATTTCTGATTGTTTTAAGAGTACAATCAAATTTTATAGAGGAAGGCAAATTCAAATTATTATAACACAAATATTTCACTAATGCAAAAATCTTTCCTTACTGTATCTCATATCTTAGATTATCTACATTTCCTGCTCCGAGAAGAAGAATAATACTTGAGTTAGGATTTTCTTCATCATATTTCTCTATAATTTTGAGAGTATTTTTTATACCGTTTCAAAAAGTGGCTTTTGGACTATCAATAAGCTTAGCAAATTTTTCTCCATCTATTTTTTGCTTATCTTCTTCACTATCTCTGGAAGCATAAATATCAGGAATGATGAGAAAATCACAAGCTCAAAAACACATTTTGAAATCATTCAAAAGCTCAAGAGTTCTTGAATATTGGTGTGGTTGAAAAATACAATAGAGTTTTTTATCGGGATATTTTTCTTTTATTGCTTTTGTTGTGAGAAGTATTTCGGTCGGATGATGTCCATAGTCACTCATAAGTATATTTTTATTTTTGGTTTCTTTGATTATTTCCATTCTTCTCCAAACTCCCGTATAATTTTCAAGAGTTTTTACGAGGTGATTTTCATCTTGTTTCAAAATAATTCCTACCGTATATGCAAGGTGAGCATCAAAAAGGATGTGAGCTCAAGGAACTTGCATATTTATTTGTGGAAAAATATATTTTTTTCAAGCCAAGATAAAATATTCTTCATATATTTCTACAAAGGAAATATCTTTTCGTATTTTAAGCAGTTCACGACAAAAATTATTTTCCATATTTATTATTGCAAAACCATTTGGTCTGATATTTTCTACAAATTTTTTAAAAGCTTGAGCATAATTTTCTATATTTTTATAATAATCTAAGTGATCGGCTTCAATATTGGTAATAACTCAGATAAAAGGCTTATAATTGAGAAAAGCTTGTTTATATTCGCAGGATTCCAAGACAAAATATTCATCATCTTTTCCTGTTTGTCTCACAAAAAAATTTTTTTCATCAAATTCTTTTAATAGGGTTCCGACGATGCTAGAAAAATCTTCATTGGAGTTTTTAAGGATAAGACTCACAAGACTCGTTGTCGTTGATTTTCCGTGGGTTCCAGCGATGGCGATAAGTTTCTTTTCTTCTGTAATATTTCAAAGAGCTTGAGGGTAAGAAAAACAAGGGATTCCAAGAACTTCTGCTCTTTGTCTTTCGCTTTGGGTTTCTGGAATTGCTTCCGAAAAAATAATGCATTCAAAATCTTGATCTAATCTTGTATCATCTTCGCCGATAATAATATCCATTCCTTCTTTTTTTAATTCTTCTGTCAAGACACTGGCTGAACCATCGCTTCAAAAAACTTCATATCATTTTGCCTTGTAAAATCTTGCTATTCCTGAAGTTCCTATTCATCAAATTCAGATTATATAAATTTTACTCATAGTATTTTTTGATTAAATATTTTTATAGATTTCTGTCTTTATAGGAATGACAGAAAAGAATTGTAAGAATGATAAAAAATAAATTTCTGATATTCTTTTCATTTATTGTACTCATTCTTTTTTTTCTTCAAAAGATTTTATAAATTTTGAATATGATTACTTGTTTATCAGAGGAGCAACAAGAAGAAATATTAAGGGGATATATTGGATTTTTGGAGAAATAGGGGAAATTTTATTAAATTTTACTTATTTTATACCTATCTTTATTTTTTGCATTTTTACATATAAAAAGTAGGGATATTCTGAATTTTGGAAAAATAGGAGGGATAAAGTTTGGCATTATAAAAAAAATCTCTTGTTTTTTTGCTAATATAAATATACTAAAAATATAAAATATTTATAATTATTTCCTATGGCTCAATTATTTAAGAAGAATATATTAATAGAGAAATTAGAAAACTTTATAATTCCAAATTCTGATGAAAAAATTGAGATTTTGAAAAAATGGAACAATCTTTATCAAAATCAAATTTTGAAAACTAAAAAAGAAGAAGAGCTTGAAGCCCCATTTTGAGATGAGATTTTTTGAAAAGTACTTGATTATAACAGTATAACAGAAAATGATATATATAATAGAAAATTTCAACCAAAAGTTCCTGAATGATGACAAAAAGCAGATATAGGACTTTGATTTTTTGGATCTGAAAATGAAATAATGCAAGTTATAATTGAATTAAAAGACTCAAATACTTCACTTGATAAACCACAACAAAGAGCTTGAAATCTGACACCAGTTCAACAAGCATTTAAATATAAACCATATTTTAAAGAATGTGATTTTGTAATTGTCTCAAATTTTTATGAAACAAGGCTTTATATAGATAATTATTATGATTTTGAAGTTTGGACTTTGACTGATTTAGTCAATCCCAAAGATAATTATTTTAATTTTAGAAAATTTTATTATCTCCTTTCGAAAGAAAATCTCATTGCTGAAAAATGAGAAAGTAATACAAAAAGCTTGATATCTGTAATTAGAATTCAAGAAAAAGAAATTACGAAAAAGTTTTATAGTGAGTATTCATTATTGAGAAAAGAACTTTTTAAGGATATAGTAGTAAATAATAATATTAAAAAATCAGAGCTTGATTTTATCTTAAATAAAACTCAAAAGATAATTGATAGAATTATATTTATACATTTTTGTGAAGATTTATGACTTTTACCAGCTTGAAAACTGAAAGAAAATTTACTGAGAGCTGAAGAAATAGGATTTAGTCCTTGGGAAATGCTTAAAAAGTTTTTTGAATTTGTAAATAGTTGAAGTGAAAGACTTGGTATTCCTAATGGATATAATGGCTGACTTTTTAAAGAAGATAAAGAACTCAATCAAATTAAAATTTGAAATGATATTTGTAAAAAATTTGTAAATTTGTGAGATTATGATTTTGCAAATGATTTATCTGTAAATATTTTGGGACATATTTTTGAGCAATCTATAAGTGATATAGAAGAAATAAAAGACCAATTATCTAAAGATGAGGATATTGAAAAAACAAGTAAAAGAAAAAAGGATGGGATTTTTTATACTCCAGAATATATTGTGGATTATATAGTAAAAAATAGTGTTGGTAAAAAAATAGATGAATGGGAAGAAGAATTAAAAGAAAAACATAATCTCAAAGAAGAAATAACAGATAAAAACTATACAAAAAGAGCAATTTTGGTTTATGAGGAATTAAAAGAAAAAGTTGAAAATATAAAGGTTTTAGATCCTGCTTGTTGAAGTGGAGCTTTTCTTGTCAAAGTATTTGATTTTTTGCTTGATAAAAATAAAGAAATAGCAAATAAGCTTCAAGATTTATGAATAAATCAAGGTCTTTTTTCAAGTGAAAGTTATTTCAAAACAATTTTGCAAAATAATATTTACTGAGTTGATTTAAACGAAGAAAGTGTAGAGATAACAAAGCTCGGGTTATGGTTAAAAACTGCTCAAAAAGGGAAAAAACTTGCTAATTTAGATAAAAATATAAAGTGTGGGAATAGTTTGATAGATGATGAAAATATTGCTTGAAATAAAGCTTTTAAATGGGAAGAAGAATTTTCTGATATATTTAAACAAGGGGTTGCAAGCCCTTGTTCACAGAAAAAGGCTTTTCATATAACTTGGGTTACTCATAATAGTAGAGTGAGTGAAAGAATGATACAATATAAAGTTGAAAAATGAGAATGAGTATATTTTGACGAAAAACAAGAAGTTTTAATAACTTGATATATTAGAGATATTGTAAAAGAAGATAATTTAAAGGTTTTAGCATATAATATTTGTAAAGATCATATTCATATGCTTTTAGTTTGTGAAGAAAATGATTTATCTAACATTATAAGAAAAATAAAATGAAAATCTTCTCAGAAATATAAGCAGTATTTGAGAATAGATAAAGACGAGAGTTTTTCTTTATGGGCTCAAAAATATAATAATTCATATATAGAAACAGACGAAAAATTTACTGAAGTTATAAATTATATAGAGAATAATAGAATAAAACATGAGTTACCACTGAACAAGGGGTTGCAACCCCTTGTTCAAGAGATGTTATGTAGTTATGATGAAGCTTTTGATATTTCTACTTCATGAAATAGGTGATGATTTGATGTAATTGTATGAAATCCGCCTTATGGAGCAAATTTAGACGAATTATCAAAAGAATATTGTAAAAAAACTTATGAAAATGTTCACACAAGAACAATAGAAACTTTTAATTATTTCATATCAAAATCACAATCAATATTAAAAAATGGCTGATTTTTAGCTTTTATAGTGCCAAATAATTTATTGTTTCAAAATGAGTATGAAAAAACAAGATTATTTTTGTTGGAACAAAATCAAATTTATTTACTCATAAATTAGTGAGATAGTGTATTTGAAGATGCAACTGTTCCTTCTTGTATGTTTTTTATAAAAAAAGAAAAAACAAAAGAATACAAAATAAATTATTGAGATGTCAGGTTTACAGAACAAAAAAATAACTTAAATACCTCCGAAGAATACTTAAATAATGAAATTAAAAAAAATCCTTGAACTATTTTCTGAATTAACCCAAAAATAAGTAAAATTATTTGAAAAGTAGCTAAAAAATCTTATTTGGTAGATGAAATAGCGGAAGAAATGGCAAGCTGAATTTCTACTTGATGAGATAAAATTTTTAGAATTGATGAAAATATCGTAAAAAATTATTCTCTTGAAAAAGATTTACTCAAAAAATGTTTGGTTTGATGAAATATTTGAAAATATTCTATAGATTTTCAATGAGATTTGCTTATTTATACAAATAGAGAAGTTAAAATTGATAATTTTCCAAATACAAAGAATTATCTTGAACAATTTAAAGAACAATTATCTCAAAAAAGAGAAACTAAAAAATGAATGATTCCATATTGGTCTTTACATTGGCCAAGATATAAAGAATTATTTGAAGATGAGAAAATTATTTTAAGACAGACATCAGATTCTATTATAGCAACTTATGATAAAGATGGATTTTATGTTTTAAATAGTATTTTAGTTTTGAAAATTGATAAAAAATATCAAAATATTGATTATAAATTTGTGATTTCTATTTTAAACTCAAAGTTAAATAATTTTATTTATAAAAATTTTACCCAAGAAGAAGGAAGAGTTTTTGCTGAAGTAAAGCCAATAAATGTAAGAAAATTATTTATCCCAAACATTTCTCTCCCAGCTCAACAACCTTTCATAGAAAAAACGGATAAGATGTTAGAATTGAACAAGAGCTTGCAACCCCTTATTCAAAAATTCTTAAACAGATTAAGAAGTACTTTTTGAATAGAAAAGTTTTCAGGAAAATTAGAAAAATTTTATGAATTAGAATTTTGAGATTTTGTAAAAGAATTATCAAAGATGAATGTATCTTGTGAACACGGAATAGTACCTGAACAAGGGGTTGCAACCCCTTGTTCAAAGGAAGTATACCCTTGTTCAAAAAAAGTAAAACTGAGCCTCAAAGAACAAGATGCATGGGAAGATTATTTTGATAGTTATAAAAAAGAGATTTTAGATTTAAAATCTCAAATAAATACTTGTGATAAAGAAATAGATGAAATGGTTTTTGATTTGTATTGATTAGATGAGGAGGAAAGGAAAGTAGTTTTAGGAAAGTAATTAAGGAATTATGAAAAAACAAGAAATTACTGAAATTGAAAAAATTAATCATAATGATTATAATGATTATAGAAATTATTTAATTAGACAAAAACATAATGTATCTGATAAGGAATCTAAACTCTTAATTTATCTTTCAGCATGAGTTTTATCTTTTTCAGTAGCATTTATTGAAAAAAATAATTTTTCTGATTATTATATTTTTATTATTATTTCTTGGATATTAGCAATTTCATCTTTTATTCTTATATTGATTTCTTTTCTTTATTCTCAAAAATCATTTGAAAAACAAATAGAAATTACTGATATTGAATATAAAAATGAAAAAATAAGAAATAAAAATAAGAAACAAGTAGTACCTTGAAATTTATTTATTAATGAAGTTAAAAAATCTATAAATTATGCTAGATTATTTTTAATTTTTTCAATAATAATACTATTTATATTTTATTCTATAAATTTATTAAAAAATGTATAAAAAAGAAAATATAACTTTTTCTAATTCAGAAAAAGAATTAATTAAAAAAAATGATACTCCATCTCCAAGTCCAGTAAAAATTGGTAATTGAAAAGATAAAAAATAGAAAAAATATACAAAAAAATCTCTCCTAAAAAAATCAAAAGATTTTTTCACGAGAGATTTTTTAATGGTGGCAATCGCCAATCTACCACCCTACCCCCCTAATTTTATATCATAAAGCAAGAATTAGAAAAATCAGAATTGGGAAAATTTGGAAAACTATTATAGAAAAAAGATAAATTAAAGAACATTAATATTAGATATTATATTAAAAAGAGTGTAATTTAAAAAATAAATTGATTTTCAAAATAAAGTGTCTAATATATAAGACACTTTATCTAAATAATTTAAAATTGTATGATAGAAATCATAAATAAATCAAAAAATATTATAAACCAAAAAATATTCTCTAGACCACATTACCTTAAGAAGATGAGTGAGATGGTTAATAATAAAAATATACTTATTATTTCATGACAAAGAAGAGTTTGAAAAAGTTATATTATTATAGATTATTTAAAATCAAATAAAATAGATTTGAAAGAAGTTTTTTACCTAAATAAAGAACTGGATTCGCTAAATCAAATTAAAACAAATATAGAATTAGAAAATCTTTTCTTGAATTTTGAAAAAGAAAATGAAGTAAAATATATAATTATTGATGAAATTCAAGATATTGAAATGTGGGAAAATTTTATAAGAGCTAAATTTAGTGAAAAAAAATACAATATTATAATTACTTGAAGTAATTCAAAATTATTATCAAGTGAATTATCAACTTATCTTACTTGAAGATATATAAATTTAGATGTTTTTCCTTTAACTTATTTTGAATTTTTAAACATAAAAAATCTGCAAAATTCTAAAGAAAATTTCTTATATTATTTAGAGTTTTGATGACTTCCAGAAATAGTACTAGAAACTAACGATGATTTAAAAAGAAATTATATCAAAAATCTAAAAGATTCAATTATTTTAAAAGACATTGTAAATAGATATAAAATAAAAGATTATAGTTTTTTTGACAAAATATTATGATTTGTTTCACAAAATATTTGAAATATAACATCACTTAGAAAAGTAGAAGATTATCTAAAAAAAGATAAAATAAAAGTAAGTTTATCAACTATTTCAAATTATATAAAATATTTAGAAAATACTTATTTAATAAACAATTGTGAGAAATATGATTTGGTTTGAAAAAAATTTTTAGAATATAATTCAAAATATTACTTTAATGATTTATGAATTAGAAACAGTATTTATTATACTTTCAATTTTGATATTTGAAAACTTTTAGAAAATTATGTTTTTAATATTTTACTTAGTAAATGATACAAAATTTATATTTGAGATAAAAAATGACTTGAAATAGACTTTATAGCTCAAAAATCTAATGATAAAAAGTATTTTCAAGTAACATATCTTATATCAAGTGAAGAAGTTTATAATAGAGAATTTTGAAACTTAAAGCAAATTGTGGATAATTTTGAGAAAATAGTTTTAAGTATGGATGAAGTAATATTTAGAGATGATTTTTGAATAAAACATTTTAAAGTTTGGGAATTAGAGAGTATTTTATAAAAAAGTATTAATTTAAAATTTCATAATCTCATTTCTTTACTAATTTATTATAATACCTTAAACGATTTTTGAATAATTTCTCAAAATAATCTATATTTATATCTCTATAATCATAAATAGTATGAATATTATTTGAACGGCTTACTCTTCAAATATATTGAATTAGTTTTCATTCAAAAGAAAAAGGATAAATCAAAAATAAAGTATCAAAAACATCTAAATCTATTCATTCTCATAAAAATTGTCATGTAGCTATTACAACTTGAAATTCTAAATTTTTGATTTGCTCAATTTTTTGTTTACTATCTCTTTCCTTATCATCTCAAGTAAGACAAATAATATCAAAAGTATTTTTTAAATATAAATTGAGAATTAAAACATGTTCTTTTCTTTCAGTTAATACTAGAATTTTCTTTTTTTGCTCTAGTTGAAAAATAATACCATCAATTATTAATTTGTTTCTAGAAGTATCATAAACTAATATTTTTGAAATAAGTTCATATTTATCAAATTTATAATTAAATGGAACAAAAATATTTGTGTTTTTAATGATAATATTATTTTTACTTGTATCTTTTCATCAAATTTCAGTTTTTATTTCACTTGAATCTATCTCTGTTAAAATATTTCAAATATAAGTATAAATAAGTTTTTCATCATTATTTTTTCTATTTGGAGTAGCTGTAAAACCATAAATAAATTTTGGTGAAAACATTGATATAGTTTCACGAAAAGTTTTTGCTGGTATATGATGACACTCATCAATTATTATAGTTCAAAAAAGTTTTCATAGATTTTCTAAATCCTTACTTCTAGATAATCATTGTATCATTCATAAGGTCACTTTCTCTCATATTTTTGTTTTTCATCATCAAATTCGTCAGATTCCCTTTTTATTAATTCAGTAGAAAGATTCTATTCTATCTTTCCATTGATTTAATAACTCTTTTCTGTGAAGTATAATAAGTGATTTTAGTCATTTTTCTTCAATGATTTTTAAAGCCATAACTGTTTTTCCAGATCAAGGAGGAGAAACTATAATTCAATTATTTTTATTTTTTGTTATTTCTAAAACATTATTTTGATATTTATATAAATTTATATTAGATTTATACTCTATATTTTCAAAATTATCATTGTCAGTATAAATTTTATAATCTATTTTATTCTCATCAAGAAAAATTATAAAATTCTCTAAAAATCCTCTAGGTAAATATATTTTTTCATTATCTTCTTTTATAAGATTAAAAAACTTTTCAGTTTTATAAGTACTTTTTCACAATTTCTTTTTTAGAAAAAATTCTGGATTAATAAAGTTTAGTTCATCTTTAATAAATTTTATAATATTACTACTTAATGATTGCTTTTCTAAGACAATAAAGTTATTAACTATGATTTTTAAACTTTTAGATTTTGTTTGTTTAGTTATATTTTTTTCGTCAGTATCATTATTTTTTATAAATTTGTTATGTAAATTATTCAGTTCTTCAATACTAACTTTCTTTATGTTTTCTAAAAAACTCCATTGATCCTCAAATGGAAGTAAAGTATCAGTATCTAAAAAACAAGAATTATTATTTTTCAGAGATTCTCAATTTAAAGGTAATGCAATGAGATTTCAAAATCACTCTTTACTTAGAAAATCTTGATTTGGGAAAAATCTATCAAAACTAATTTCTTTTTGAAATTCAGAAATATTTAAAACTCATTTTAAGATCTCAAAAAATATTTGTCTACTTTTAAAAGCTGGATATTTTCATTCAAAAAATATCCAAACATGTCACCCGTTTCAAGAACGAGACCTTTCTATATAAGCAAGAATATTATAACTTTCACAAATTCCAATAAATTTTAAACTATCATTTAACCAATTTTTATCATCAAAATCAGCTACAAGAAAGTAAGAAGTATTATCTTGTAATAATGGATAGATTCCAATAACCTTATTTCATAATAAATGTGTTTTTATAGCTGAATCATTAAACGGAATCAATGTTTTATTTTCAAAATCTTTTATAGTTCATCACTTTTCTTTGTGTTTTACAAATTCATTCCAATCAAAATTATAAGCTGGACTATATCAACTCTTTCAATTCTTTTCCCGTCTTAAAGCATAAATATCTTCTCTTCATTTGAAAAGAGATTTAAATATTTCTAAGTTTTTTGGTTGTATATTTTGAATCATAAATTTTTATATATAATGATATTTTTGAAATTATAATTTTTTTCTTATAGATTCAAAAAATTAATATAATAAATAATATAATAATATGGAAAATATAAAAATCGTAAGTTGAAAACCATATTTAATTAAAGCAAAAAATAAAAGAAGTTCAAATTTAATTATAACTTGTCATTATATATGAAAACAAGAATGACAAGATAGATTAATAGTGAATATTTTATGAAATGCTGGAGTTTTTAGTAAATAAATAAAAACTTTAAAAAACTTTAATATAATATAAAAAAACCACCTGTAAATTACATAAATTTATAGGTGGTTTGATGTGGTAAAAATGGTCGGGAACGTGAGACTCGAACTCACAACCCCACGGTCCCAAACCGTGTGCGCTAGCCAATTGCGCCAGTTCCCGAAGCAATAACAAATAATTTTAATTTTTCACTATTCACTTTTCACTATTTTCAAATGGTGGGTATAGGTAGACTTGAACTACCGACCTCACGATTATCAGTCGTGCGCTCTAACCAACTGAGCTATACACCCACAAAACCAAAGATTAATAATTGCTCTCAAAGTATAAAAAAAAGTAGATATATATAGAAAGCACTTTCTTATAATTCTCTTTCTACTTTCTACTTTTTTTATTTCTTTTAAATGGAGCGGGTGATGGGACTCGAACCCACAACCCTCTGCTTGGAAGGCAGATGCTCTAGCCAATTGAGCTACACCCGCTTAAAAATTAACAGTAATTCTTCAGCGGAGTGTATGATATAAAAAAATATTTTAAAGTCAAAAATTTTTTTCAAAAAAAATTATTTTTATTTTGCTAGACTAATACTTCCAGAGGAAAAAGTTTCTCCATTGACAAAAACTTGCACTTTTTCACTACTTGAAGTGATACTGAGACTCTTACTTTTGAGCTCCAGATTTACAAAATATTTTTCTTTTTTGAGATTTGTAAGCTCAGTATTTTCCTTTGTTGTTGCAAAAAGATAACCAGTATAAAAACTACAGACAATAAGCAGGGAAGAAATAAGAAGTTTTATATTATTCATACCACTTTATTTTGGAGATAAAATGCTTTGAGAGTATTTTTCATCAGATAGACAACGGTGAGAGCTCCGACTCCTCATGGAACAGGAGTGATAGGATTTCCATTTTCAAGAATTTCTTGAAAACAAGCATCACCATAAATCTTTCCGTCAATCACTGTAAAACCAACATCGATAATAACAGCTTCTTTTTGTATCATTTCTTTTGTAAGAAGTCATGGTTTTCCTGTTGCAAGGACGATGATATCAGCATTTTTGGTATGATTTTTGAGATTTTTTGTTTTACTATTACAGCAAGTTACAGTTGCTCAGGCATTAATACACATATTGATAAGTGGTTTTCCGACAATATTGCTTCTTCCGATGATAGTGACATTTTTTCACTCAAGATCAACTCAGATACTTTTGCAAATATGAATAACTCATGAGGGAGTACAAGGAGCCAAGCCACTTTCATCGCCCAAAACAACTTTTCACATATTTACAGCTGTAAATCCATCAACATCCTTGATAGGAGAAATATTATTGATAACAGCATTTGTATCTATATGACAAGGAAGAGGGAGTTGCACGATGATACCATTTACTTTTTCATCATTATTAAGCTTTGTGAGTATTGCAATTATTTCTTCTTGTTTTACAGTTTCTTCAAATTGAATCAGTTGAAAATCAATTCCTATTTCTTGAGCCCATTTTTTCTTTTGAGCAATATATCTGAGGCTAGAAGGATTATTTCACACAAGTACAGCGGTAAGATTTGGTTTTTTACTTAGAGAAGCTATTTCTTCCTTGAGTTTTTCGTATTCTTTGCGAGCCATTTCTTTTCCATCGATAATCATTTTTTTTATTGAGTGAAGATTAAACTTAACTAAAAGATACAAAAAAAAATGAAAAATACAATTGTTTTTTGCTGTAAAAAGATAATAATAAGGGAAAATATTTGTTTTTTAATTTAAAAAATATGTCGAATAGAATCCTTGCTCTTTTGGTACTTATATTGTTTTCAGTCTTTGCTTACTTTATTTATGCTTATTTTTTCATCTACTACAATGCCAGCATCCATATTTCCAGCAATATTGAAAATTACAAAGTGAATTTGTATGTCACAAAAATAGCAAAAAGTTTTACCTATGATTGTTCACAAAAAGAGTGTGAAATAAAAGATATTGCTCCTTTTGATTATAATATGACTCTTTCTAAGGCTTGATATGAAGATGATTTTCGTGTAATTGCTATAAAAAAATCATCAAAAAATGATATAAAAGTAGATTTTAAAAAGGTAGTTTTGCTTAAAAATATAGAGGCAGAAGCAAAAAAAGAAATATCAAAAGATGATAAAATTCAGCTAATAAAGCTCAAGGCTTGATCCTATGCTTTTTTTGAATTGGGAGAAAAAGGAAGTTATTTTTTTGTAGAAAAATGAAATTCTATTAAACTTAACTATCTTTCTCCTGCTTGAGTTTTAAAAGAAAATATTGCAACTTTTTTAAAAGTTGGAAAAAATATAATATCACTCAAATTAATTACATGAGATTCCGATGATATCTATATAGAAATTTGAGATGAAAAATATATTTTTTCTACAGAATTTAATTTACTTAAAAAACTTGATTTAGGTGTAAAAATTTCTTATCTAAAGCCATGAGATAAAGATGAGTTTCTTCTTGTGAGTGATATTGGAACTTATGTGTATTCTTTTTATCAAGAAACAATAGAATATTTTCCACTCTTTTTTGACTTTGTTGCTGGAGAAAAAAAACTTATTGGGTATGTAAAAAAAGATGATATAGTAAGACTTAAAAATTTTTGACTTGAAGATGAAAAACAAAATATTATTCTTGAATTTGATAGAGCGAGTCTTGATAAAAAAGTTCTTCTTAAAAGTGCTGAAGATATAGTAAAAATCTATAAAAAAAAAGGGAAAATATATGCAGAAGAAAGTGGAGGAAAAATCTTTGAGCTTGAAGGAGTGGAAAATTGGAAATAAATGTTTTAGGAAAAGCATTTTTTGCAATTTATTTTTGGTTTTAATTTATATCAATTTATTATAAAAATAATTATAGAGTTCTACCATATTTTTAAAACTCATTATTTCTCATTTTTCTGTTAAGGAAATTCATTCATCAGTTCTTTCTATATATATTGGTATAACTCAAGCATTATTTCATGCTTCTACATCTTCATGATATTTATCTCATATATAATAAATTTTCTCTCTTCCTATTTCTAGTCTTTCCACTGCCTTATTAATTCATTCTGGATCTGGTTTTTTTTGTTCAACATCATCTCTTGAGATTATTACATCTACTTTATTTCAGATTTTATGGACTTCATTTATTACTCTTGTAAGTGATTTTTCTCAACGAGTAGATATTATTCATAGAGAGATATTATTTTTATTTAGTAAATCTATCAATTCTCTTACTCAGTCATCCAAATAAAATTCATCATCAAAATTTCAACTTACCTTGTCATTTGATTCTTGTATTTGTTTTTTACTAACTTCAACAGAGTGTTTTTTAGCTAACTCAATCATTTTTGCTTTCATTTCTCTAAAACAGCTAAGAGTGTAAACTTCTTCCATTTCTTCTGGAGTTATTTCAAGATTTAAGTCTTGCACAATAGAAGATAATCTTGCTTTTAACTCTTCTTTATCTCAAAGTTGTAAAGTATTATCAAAATCAAATAAAACAGCATTTACTCTATCTCTAGTAGTTAAAGCAACTTTTTCATCAAACTTTCTCATAAATTCTACAAATCTTTCATTTCATTTTTGAGCTAGTTCTGGAGCTAATCAGATAAATGAAGTTGGGGTTATTTTTCTTAAATCATTTATTACTTCTTCATTTAATTGTATAGATTCTAAAACTGGCTTTAAATCATCAGGAATATCAGCAAAAAAATCATAAGTTCATTTATTATCTAATTCTTGTCATAAATATTTTATGAAATCATAAAGAGTTTTTAGAGTAACTGATTTTCATCTCACAATAGCTTTTAAAAGTTCATAAGCTTTATCTTCTCATTCTCTTCTTAAAATAGTTTGAATTCATTCTGTAACAACTTCTGGATGGTCCATCAATTCTTTTTCATTATATTCTGTATCAACTCAGATCCTACTAAGAGACTCTAAAATATTTGTCCAAGCAGTGAGAGTTTGCCCAAAAGCATCTCAATAATTTCTTTCATGAGGATGTCATGTCATATCTCTTTGCATACGAGATATATCATTATTTTTTACAAAAGTATCAAATATATCATTTGCAGCTTTTAATAATCATTCTGTTTCTTCTAAAAACCAAGGATTTACTTTTTGAGGCATTACAGAGGATCAAATTTCACTCGCTATTTTTCTATGATAAACATTTCATTTACTATTATAAGTCCATATATCCTGACAAAAATCTATTAAAGTCCTATTGAGATTTTGAATTATTTGAAATAATGCAACATTTTCAGTCATTGGTCATCTTTGGTTTGTGAGATATGCAGTATCAAATCAAAATTTCTGAGCTAATTCTTCAGAATATTCAATCCAATCAACTCAAGGTTTAGCAAGTACATGAGAGTTACAATTTCAAACAGCTCAATTAAATTTTACATCTAAAGTTAAATTTCATAATCGTTCTAAATTTTTCTGTAAACGAGCTAAAAAAACTGCTATTTCTTTTCAAAAAGTTGTTGGAGAAGCTGGTTATCAGTGAGTTCTTGCCATCATAGCTGAATCCTTATATTCCTCTACTAAGGCTGAGAATTTTGATAAAATTCATCTTAACTTTGGTAATATTACATTATTCATAGCATCTCTCAGCATTGAATGATAGGCAATATTATTTATATCTTCTGAAGTACAATAAATATGAATTTTTGATTTATAATCTCATAGTCATAATTCATCCAATTTTCACAAATATAATATTCAACTGCCTTTACATCATGTTCAGTAGCTCATTTCCCATTTCTTCAAAAATGGTCATATTCTACAACTTTTATTGCTTCATTTCTATCAAAGTTCTCAACTATTTTATATAATTCAAAAATTTGTTTACTTGTTAATTTAGTAACTTCTAGAAAATCATCACTTTCTGACATTTGGATAAAATGAATTAATTCAACTTTTATTCTATATTTATGTAAAGCCATTTCGGAAAAATAATTTCTTAATGGGTAAGTCGATGCTATATGCCTTGAATCAACTGTAGCTAAAGAATCTACATTTTCTAAAATTAATTTTTCAACTTCTTCAGGATATATAATTCATACTGTATCAGTAATTTTTTTATTAGGCTTATAAATTACTTTTCATGATTCTTGTATTGTATTCATAGTAAAAAAAGGGGGGGGGTAAAGTAAAAATATAATATAATATTTATTTTACTTATGTCAAAAATATTTTAAAAGTATTACTTTAGTGAGATTGAAGACTTTATAAAGCCTCTCCTAAAATTTTAGGAGAGGCTTTATTTTTTTAATATTCTACTAAAAAGGAATATCTTCTATAGAAATTTCTTCTTCTTGTTTTGGATTTGTTTTTTTCACTGCAGGAGAACTATTTATTGCTTCTTGGCTATAAGAACTTGCTCCACCACTTTCTCCACTAGTATTTCCGTCCAACATAATCATATTTTCTCCTACGATTTCTGTTTTATATCTTTTTGTTCCATCCTGAGCTTCCCAGTTTCTTGTTTGAAGTCTTCCTTCTATATAGATTCTTCTTCCTTTTCCAAGATATTGTCCAGCTATTTCAGCAAGTTTTCCCCATAATACAACATTGTGATATTCCACTTGTTCTTGTTTAATTCCACTTCCATCTGTCCAGTTTCTATTGGTTGCAACAGAAAAACTTGTTACACTTTGCCCATTTGGTGTTGTCTTTAACTCGATATCCGAAGTTGTTCTTCAGATTATTTGTATTTTATTTAAGTCCATAGGTTGTAATATTATTTTTAAATTTTACCCCTCTCAAAGAAAATATTTTCTTCTTTGTAAGTGAAAATATTATATATCTTTTTTATCTAAATCAAGAAAAATAATAAAAAGAACCGAAAAAGAAAAAATAATAGTACAATTTTTTAAGAAAATTGCTAAAAAAATCTGAATTTAAAATAAATTGTAAAAAAAATATTTTTCTATGGATATTTTAGAATATTAAAAAAAATCAACTTCATAATAATATTTTTCTGAGCCTCCTCAGAAAAATATTAATAGACTAGTTCCGAAATAATTTTTTTATAGATACTTTTATTGACTAATAAGCCGAAAAGTAGGCTTTAAAATTAAATTTTGAGTTTTGGTTTTATTTAAGCCAAGAACTAGATAATATTTTCT
>Ga0172376_10003227_pt1 | contig 19460 bp, 18 predicted proteins | sample Lak35m_FD_121114 | JGI IMG/M metagenome (GOLD analysis project Ga0172376, IMG submission 121114) | Freshwater microbial communities from Kabuno Bay, South-Kivu, Congo - kab_092012_35m | ecosystem: Environmental > Aquatic > Freshwater > Lake | place: Democratic Republic of the Congo: South-Kivu... | reverse complement strand
TTCAAAGTACATCTACACAATTACTAGCGTAGACGCACATGGCTATATTTCGAACTACAGCGCACAGTTTGAAGTCAGCTTTGACTTTTTCAAAAATAAAGTCACAAAAAGTCTAATAAGTTCTCAAGGAGCTCCTCGCCCGTATCCCAACATGTTGTTGAATGTGGACCTCTTCAGGGACGTGATAAAGACGGAAGGTGCAGATTCTTTGAAGATGAAGGTTTATTTTATGCCGGAGTATTTTAAGATTAGATACGGAAACGGGACTATTTCAAAAATGGTCGCGACGTCCGGAAATAATTCCTACTACAAGATGCAGTTTATCAACACTCAGAACCAAAAGACTGAATCACTAAAAATTACAGTCGATGATCCTTACGGTCTAGTAAACACTGCCTGACATGGACCAAGTTTTTTACTCACTGATACATACTTTTTGAAAAGGACTTTTTATGGGCTGGCTAGACAATAGTACAAACAACATTATTCTAGATGCTGTTCTTACCGACTACGGGCGTCAGGCATTGGCGAGAAACGATGGTTCTTTCAGGATTGTCAAGTTTTCCCTCGGCGACGACGAGGTTGATTATTCACTAATTCCCAAGTACGGCAGGACGATCGGCAGAGAAAAGATCGAAAAAAATACACCCGTATTTGAGGCTTTTACCAACCAGAACATCGGTCTAAAGTACAAGATGCTAAGCGTCCCTCGTCCCATCTTGTATATTCCTCAGCTAACACTACAAAACAATTTTCAGCAAGGTAGTATTAACCTTGGCACATCCGGCGCGCAGACGACTCAGCAGGTACAGCTGCAACAAATTCCTGCAGGTTCGGAATCCTCAATAGACCCCGACCTGCAGGAGACATATTTCGACGTCTACATCCCTGATATGTTTCTTTCCATCTTAAATCAATCTGCAATCGGATCTCCCGACGTAAATAAGATTTCCTTCTATACACTTTCTTCCAACCTTTCTGGTGTGTATCCGACTCTTACCTTCACGCTTGCCGTGAAGTCAATTTCCGATGCGACATTTTCGGTATACGGTAAGACTACAGGTAACACCACAAAGATCAATACGGCGATCAGAGTCGTAGGGAAGAGCTCAGGCGTCGTCAAAGACATTCCTGTTACAATTACGAAGGGTGCTGCCGTATGACCCTGACAGTCTTCCACGGGAACAAGACGCACATCGTATAATCATAAAGGATTACAAATAAAATGGCAACTTTCCACGAACTAGCGCCGGGAGACATAAAGACAGCCAGGTCTTTTTTAAATCAGCTAATCGACGTCCTGCAAGAAGACATAAGCGGATCGACTTCTAGAAGAAAATATCAACATTTCGTCACAGGTGGCATCGGACCAGGCGTGACGTCTTCGCTGTTTCAAACGGTATACGACCAGGACTTCACACTTCAGACTGCCAATGCCGTGTTCGACGTATCCTTTGGCCTCGCATCACCTAATTTAATACCACTTGGTACTGCTGACACTGCAAAGACAGGTGAAGATGCCGCAGGAAAATACTTGTTTCCAAGCAGCTCTCTCATGATGAGAGAGAAGATAAACATCTACTCACAGTTCGCTCAGGCGTTGCTTGGAACCAACGACGAGGTCTTTAAAGTTCCTCTAGAGGAAAATTCAGGTCAACAAATCGACGCCGCGTTGTTCATCGCTTTCAAACGCCTCTTTGCAAGAGATCAAATAAAGCGTGAAACATTCGCGATGAGATTCTATCAGTCAGCTTCCCGCGGTCTTGCTGGCGACTATGACACTTCTCTGGAGCCTAATTTGAATGTAACTTCAATAAGCGGATCTGCAATTTTTACTGACTTGGGATCTGCGACTCAAAAATTTACAAAAAACGGAGGCCAGTACGGAACAATTGTCGACGCTTCATCTAGCGATCGAAAAGTAGGCTTGATGTTCTATGACGCGGGAGTAGCCGTTCTCAATTTAGCAGAGATCGTCTCCGGTAGTCAGTTTATGTCGGGAACAATCGATGCAATGACATCGCTTGGTTATCTTGACCTAGGAGGTGTAGGCACTGAGACGACAGGATCGTCAAAATTTATACCTGATTTTGTGGTCTCAGGATCAATGGACAACGTCCTAGACCATGTCTGTGCGACAAGGTTTCAGTCAGGATCCTTGACTGCAATCACCTTTCAAAACGTCACAAACATAAACTCATCATTGATATTCTGTAGAGCTCCTGCTGACGAATTCAACTACTCAAGCAATCCCACGTACGTTGACAACGACAATAGGATCGTTGTAATCGATCAAGGAGAAGAGGACAAGCAAGAGTCTTTTACCTACGTGACGACAGTAGGTCTATACGATGCCTCAGGAAATCTTCTCGCAATTGCAAAGCTTAGCAGGCCCGTGGAGAAGAGCGCTGAAAGAGATTTGACATTCAGAGTTAGGCTTGACTTCTAATCAAAAAATGAAATGGCAATTCTTCCTGTCACACCCGACGATGTAGAATTTTTTACTACAATAGTCAATCCTACGAGGTCCTATTCTTCCGGATCGTCAGGTGTGACTGGGTCCATTCAGCTTTTTGCTAGAGGGTCTGAAATAGAAAAAGAAGTACGACCTCTTGCCAATTTTCAAAATTCCTATGTCGCTGACGATGATCTGGAAACTTATCGAATTGGACTTGCGTACCTTGCAAAGTCTGCGAATGTTTCAAATGTCTCATTCATCGACTCAATGGAAACCTATTTTCAGAAGGTGGACGAACAGCAGGTTTCTCCAAAAAAGCAAAAAAAGATCAATATCATCCGATTCGCCCCCGGCGTTGAGTTTGACAGCAATTCAATCAGAAAGCTCAACGTCAAGAACACTCTGATGTCCTACTACAGGACACAATATCCTGCTGCCGATTGGGCATATACAAACTACAACTGCCTAAATTTTTTTGCTTCACCGTCCGTTCCTACTTCATCTGTTTTGTTGTACCCAGCGACTGAAAATGCCGCTCTGCCGGACCATCAAGGATACGTGAGTGGCTCTTATGCGCTCAGCGGAGGTTTTTCTTTTGACTTTTATATAAATCCTCGTTATCAATCTGATGGACTGCAATCAAACGATTTCAATGCGGGGACAATTTTACATTTTTCTTCAAGCTATGTGCTTTCCTTGATCACCGGGTCGAGGAAGGATGTCAATGGGAATCCCGACGCATTTAGACTTCAGCTTCAGTTGAGTCACAGCGCAGATATCCCGCCGTCGCAAGCTATACCAGGTACTTATCCTAGTGATCTAGTCTTTTTGTCGGATGACAATGCGCTCTTCTGGAATGAGTGGAGCAGGGTAGTGGTTCGCTGGGGGACTTCTACGATAAATGACGGCACCGGCTCCTTTAATATCAACGGCGTCGACAGAGGATTTTTTGTCGTCCCGTCTGGGACAATCATGCCGCTTGCCTACAATGCACCGCAGCTAGATCCTAGCGTGTTGTGTGTTGGAAATTATTATGAAGGTGTCAATCAAGGTAATTTTTCTCAGACGCGTTTTTTTACCGACATCATCTCTGAGAGAGAGGGTCTCACGAAACTTTATGAGTCGGGTTACACTCTTGATGAGCCTACTGCATATGCCTTCAATCATCCCCTAAATGCCGAGATAAGCGATTTGAAGATTAGGCGCAGATACTTGAATGACACGCAGATTGAAGCAACCAGCGGCAAGGGTACGGACGTCATAGATCCGCAGGAATTTGCGCTGCATGTACCTCCATTTTTTGTCGAAAAAACGCCAATTAGAAAATTCCTCTCCGTGGGAACAAGTGTAGGTGGCGGAGTCCTGCAGACTCCTTTCTTCACAATAGACGGATCGACGGACGATCCTTTCAATGTTGCTGTTTCGTTTGGTGTGGGAGGCCACTACATTAATCTAGAAAACTTCGTAAAAGACTTTGCAAATAACGTCTGGCCTCGCGTTCACCACCTGTCTGCGACCATAATCGATTACACGACGCAGACAAAAACTGCAAATGAATTTCTATACGACGATCCTTTCGTGAGGAAGCGAAACCTCACGGTGTTACCCTGCGACAATGGAAGTTTTGTCCCAGATTATAGCGTACTGTCGTCTGAGACGGGAAACAAACTCGTCGATTCATTCGGAAGAGTGAATTTGAGTCTCATCAATCTTGACAACCTCCTGAATCAGGACTCCCTCTTGTTTGGATCGACGTATGACAACGAGGCAAATGAGGACTTCATGCTGCAGCAAGTGGGATTTTCCCCTGAGAATCCCGGATTGCCACCGGGTCCCGCTGTCAGCAATTTGGCAACTTCAATAAGCTCTTCGATCATGAATAACGACGGAGAATACGGCCCAGGCGTCCAAAAAAATATGCCGCTCGTCATATATCAGCGGACAAAAGATCCGTCATCCAATCAGGTAACATTTTTTGACATAAGCAACCTCTACTTTGGAACAAAGATAATACCTGGCACTTTCCAATTGACAGATGCCTCCATCACGGGATCTGCTGGGAAAATTTCAATCACGCTGAAAGACGACGGCAACGGAAACATTTATAGATCCGATTCTTCGTCTCCTGTTTGCAAGTGGAACTCTGCAGGAAACATCTTCTACAACGAAGGAATCGTATTGATAAAAAGTCCACACCTGTACTTCTTTGGTAAAGAAGGATATGAGCTTTCTTTCAAAGGTGAGTATCACTTACATTCTGCGAAGTATGAGATACTTGCTCCCCTTGGCTATTTGAACTCATCGTCAAATCCAACGTATGCGCCCGTCCAAGACGACCTGCGGGCGTCGGGAGATCCAATCGACGAAGAATCATTTGTCTATATTTCCAACATCAACTTGCACGACAAGAACCTAAACGTCCTCGCAAAAGCAGTCCTCGCTCAGCCCATCATAAAGAGGGACGGTGACAAGATCCTATTTAAGTTCGCGATCGACTACTGATGCCGAAGAAAAGAAAAAGACGCAGAGGATACCATCGGGGAACTTATACTTCTGCCGTCGCTGGAACGTGCAAATTCCGATCTTCGTGGGAGGAAAAATACATGAAGCACCTGGACTCAAATCCCGAAGTCCAGAAGTGGTCCTACGAAAGCTTCTACATAGAATATCTCGCGAACAAGTCGACAGGAAAAATGAGAAAATACTACCCAGATTTTCTCGTCGAGTTGAGGGACGGCACGAAGCTTGTCGTCGAAATAAAGCAGAAGAGAAAGCTGGAGCAGCTCGTCGTGAAGAAGAAGACCAAGGCGGCAGAAGAGTGGTGTGCGACACACGGAGCTGCTTATAGAATTCTCACAGAAATAGAACTAAAGCAACTAGGCATCCTTTGATAGGATTTACAGATAGTCACTGCGTGTCAATAATCTTCTGCGGTGGCAAACTTAATTTTAGGACTAGACGTCTCAACGTCGACGACAGGAGTCTGCGTCCTCGATCCTTCTATTCCTCCCGACGACAGTGGGTCCCACATCCTCGTCCTCGACAAGATTGAGTTCAAGAAGTGCAAGACCTTCTGGGAGAAGACGGACGTGGTGGAATCAGCCCTCTCCGACATGGTCCATCAGAAAAAGTTGTCGCCGACCGTCTTCGCGCTTGAAGAACCGCTCCTAGGGTTTCAAAAAGGAATGTCCTCTGCGACCACCATCACCACGTTGATGAGATTCAACGGCATCGTGTCGTACATCGGAAGAAGACTTCTTGGTGTGGAACCCACATACATCTCATCCGCCTCGGCCAGAAAACTCTGCGGCATAAAGATGCAGAGAACTTCCGTTGCAGGCATGAGCGGCAAGGAGCAGGTCTTTAAATACATGACCGAGAATGATCTAAAGCATGTCGACTGGCCAAAGAAAAAGAACGGCGAGGCTGTAGACTGGAGTCGAGATGCCACTGATGCCTACGTCATTGCTCGAGCTTCCTCTTTGTTGAATAAAGCTTAGTTTCTAGAACAGAAAGTGTTTTGTAAACTGCCAAATGAACAATTTGGCAATGTGCTATATTGTTATCATAAAGTGTATTCTCTTACCGATCGTGTAAAGTTCTACGAGTCTATTTTTGGTAGAGGTAACTTATCTGGAAACGGTAAAAACTTTGACGTTCGATGCCCAATCTGTGCACCCACAGACCCGTCAAAAAAGAAGCTGTCCATCAGGACGACCGACGATGCAAACCATTGTTGGACCTGCGGATGGAAGTCACGTTCTCTCGCTCCGATTTTGAGAAAGTACGGCACACCAACTCAAGTTTCCATCTATAAAGAAATTTTAGGAGGTCAACAGATCGACCTCCTTCCACAAGCGGAAGAAAAGAAAATTGAGTTGCCCAAAGACTTTCGGCTGTTGGTCGACTGCGGTGACCTCGACCCCGATGTGAAAGCAGCGTGGCGGTATGTTTACTCTCGAGGCTTGTCCGACAAAGACGCTTGGTTCTTCAAGCTTGGAGTCTCCGATGAGCCTCGTTGGAAACGAAGGGTCATCATGCCGTCCTTCGATTGCAATGGTAGTCTAAATTATTTTATAGCTCGAGCCATCGACAAAGACAAGAAACCGAAATACGACAATCCTGATGTCGACAAGAATCCTGTCGTATTCAACGAAATTTGTATTGACTGGTCGAAGCGCCTCGTCCTCGTGGAAGGTGCATTTGACATGGTAAAGTGTCCTGTAAACTCTACTGCGCTGCTCGGTTCCGACCTGGATGAACGACATGAGTTATTGAATAAGATTTTGCTACATGGAACACCCGTATTTCTTTGTCTCGATGGAGACATGTGGGATAAAAAGACGCCAAAAATTGCAAAGAAGCTGATGGAATACAACATCGACACGCTCATCGTCGACGTTCGTCCTTGGGGCGATCCTGGCAGCATGAGCAGGTCAGAATTTGAAAAAGCCTTGTCAGAAGCTCAATATATGACTTGGAACGACGTCTTCGACAGGAAGATGAAGCGTGCTCTTCAGGTTCGTTTTAGTATTTGAACAGACGCACTCTGTTGAAATATAGTAACTTACCATGCGTATCGCTCACATAGCCGACATTCACTGGAGAGGTTTGAGCCGGCACGACGAATATCGTGAGGTTTTTTCGGCCTTTGTGGAAAGCTGTCATGTGAACAAGGTCGACCACATTTTTGTCGGTGGTGACATCTTTCACACCAAGACGATCGGAATTTCTCCTGAATTTATCGAACAAATTTCGTGGTGGCTTAACTCACTCTCACGAGTCGCGCCCACCCATTTGATCCTGGGAAACCACGACGGCAATCTCGTCAATTCGTCGAGGCAGGACGCCATCTCTCCGATCGTATCCGCATTGAATAATCCAAATATTCATCTCTACAAGAAGAGTGGAACATATCAATTCGCACCAGGATACAACTGGTGTGTTTTTTCTCTCTTCGACGAGGACGGATGGTCAACTGTCGCACCAGTGCCAGGATCCTTCAATATTGCCTGCTATCACGGATCCGTCCTCGGCTCCGTCACTGAGACCGGATGGGACATCAAGGAAGGTCTAGCTGTAGACTTCTTCGACAAATTTGACATCACACTTCTAGGAGACATTCACCGTCGTCAGGTCTTGTCTTACAAGCACGGTGTGCCGCGGATTGCTTACCCGGGATCCACGATTCAGCAGAACTATGCTGAAGAAATGGAACATGGTTATTTACTGTGGGATATTCAGAATTTTTCTACGTGGACCATGAAGTTCCACGCTCTACCGAATCCTAAGCCATTCATCACGCTCAACTGGACAGGATCCATCGACGACCTCGACAGAGAGTCTCAGGATTCTCCTAAGGGTTCTCGGTTTAGAGTCCGATCTTTTCAACATGTTTCCCAAAAAGAGACGCGGCAGATAAACGACCTGCTCTACGGCAGCAGGTGTGCTTCTGAAATTACCTACAAGTCTGAAGTCGTGATCGACAGGTCGACGATAAAGACAGAGACAGCTTCATTAGTCAAGGAAGACCTACGGTCTCCCGACATATTGCTTAAATTGGTCAAGGACCACCACAAAAACTCCACATTTTCCGATGCCGTGTGGCAGCAGGTCTCAGACTCAGTGCGGGCGATTTTAACGTCTGTCACGTCTTCAGAAGAAACTGTTCGCAATTCCAAGTGGGGAATTCGTCGCCTTCAATTCGACAACATGTTCTCCTACGGAGAATCCAATTCGATCGACTTTGACAGCCTCAACGGAATCGTTGGAATTTTAGGTCAAAATAGAGCAGGAAAGTCCTCCGTCGTCGGATCGCTAATGTATGCCCTTTACAATACAACCGACAGAGGACCAATGAAGAACATACACGTCTGCAACGTCAGAAAGCCCTATTGCTTGACGTCAGTCGTCCTCAACCACAACGGTTCGGACTACGTAATTGAAAGACAGACAGCAAAGTCTGAGAACAAGAAGGGTGTTGTTACCGCCACGACTTCTCTCAACCTCTTTCGAATAAAAGACAACGAAGAGCTCGAAGACCTAAACGGCGAGCAGAGAACTGACACAGAAAAAAGTATTAGAAACTTAATCGGCAACTCAGAAGACTTCTTGATGACCTCCCTGTCCGCTCAAGGAGAGGCAGATCAATTCCTCTCTCAGGGATCATCGAAGCGTAGAGCCGTCCTTTCACGTTTTCTTGACCTCGACATCTTTGACAGGATGCATGAAATGTCGAACAAGGAAGTAAATTCTTACAAGTCTCAGCTGAAAAACTATCCTGACAAAGAATGGTCGACAATTCTTGAGAAGCTTCGATCAGACATCAAACAGATTGAAGCGGAGACAAAAGTTCTTGAGGATAAATTGTTTGAAAAGCAAACAGGCGCTGCGCTTCTACGATCAGACCTCGAGAGACACAAAGACCTCGCCTTTGTAACTGAGGAGCAATTTGAGTCTCACAAGAAAAAGACGCAGGATCTAAGACAGACTGTCGAGCTAGAAGAACAAAACATTGAGATGCTTCAAAAAAGCATTAGAGTCAATCAAGAAAAGCTAGTCAAGATTTCCGCAGTAAGAGAAGAAAATGATATTGAAGTCCTGAAGAAGCGGAAGGAAGACTTTAGCAAGACGGAGTCAAATTTGCTTTCTCTAAAATTTTCCTTTGAAAAAGAAGAGAATGCTCTCGCTCGACAGAAGAAGACGCTGAGCATCCTATCCGATGTTCCTTGCGGGGACACCTATCCTACTTGCAAGTTTATAAAAGACGCCCATCTAGCCAAGGACGCACTAGACGAACAAACTGCTTCAGTAGAAGCAGCAAAGCAAAAGCTCAATGACACGTTGACAAAAATTGAAGACATGAAGCGTGAAGGTTTTCTAGAGAGCCTAGAACGTCTGGAGAAGATCTTTCAGCTTGAAAATAAAATTGAGCTCGACCTCTCAAAAAAAGAGACAGAGCTCGCCAAGCTTGTGGCTTCTAGAGACTCAAAGAAAGACGAGCTAAAGACCGCAGAGACAAAGTTGTTGATCCTTGAAGGATCACTGAAAAATCGAGAAAATATTGAAGCCATAACTTCTAGGCGACAATTTGAAGAATTATCTCGATCTCTAAAGATGATCGACGCACAGAAGATAGAACTAGCAGTCAAGAAAGGCAAGACTGCTGCTGCGATGGAGCAGCTCTTGTCGGAGAAACAGATTAGAGATGCTATTGTCGAGAAACTTCGTGTGCAGGAGATCATTTCCTCCTCCTTTTCCAAGAAAGGAATACCGCTAGTAATTACCAAGTCCCAGCTTCCTGCCATCAATGCTGAAATTTCAAAGATACTCAGCGGCATAGTCGACTTTTCGATCGAGCTTGAAAACGACGAAGACACCGATACCGCTGAGATCTACATCAACTACGGAGACTCAAGAAGGGTCATCGAACTTTGCTCAGGCATGGAGAAGACGATGGCCGCTCTCGCCGTGAGAGTCGCGATGATCAATGTCTCGACTCTGCCTCGACCTGACATATTCATCATCGATGAAGGCTTTGGAACACTTGATGCTGCCGCTGTAGAAGCCTGCAGCAGGCTCTTGGTATCTCTAAAGAGATATTTTAGAGTCATCATTGTGATCACGCACGTCGACGGTATCAAGGATGCTGTGGATCACACGCTTGAGATTACGAAGGTGGAAAAAGATACTAAGATTTTCTACGGAGGAAAATGATGTCGGATTGGGAACCGTATTCCGGAGAGAGAAAGATAAAGAGATGCGAAGGCTACGTCGTCATCGTACCTGAGGTAGAAAAATACACGAAGATACCTCTATTTTGTGATGTCTGCGAGATTAGACTCTCTTCGAAAGAAGACGAAGAAGCCTACAAAAAATTTGAATGCTGTTCTGCCTGTGCCGACACGTGGGCATACTCCAAAAAAGAAGAATGGTTGAGAGGTTGGAGGCCTTCAGGGGAACAAGTTGAAAGTTTGGTCCAAAAAAGAATTTTTATCGACAAAAGTATTACCTTCGAGTGATATTCTATACTTAAGAGCGGAGTCATCATGATCGACATAGACTATAACGCCTTAGGGCAAGCAATCGACACATCTTGGGGAAGGTCGTCCACGCCCAAGACAGCTTCTTATTCTGTAAAATTTAAGCTACAAGGCAACGTCTTGGTCGCGTCTTATGCAGCAATCGTAAATTTTGCTGCTGAGAAAGAGATGATCATCCTAAAGCAGATGTATTCCGAAGAATCGCAATCTATCATCAGCGCAGTGCTAAAGAATGTGAAGTCCGTCTATAAGGAAATCTCAGGCAAGACGTTGAAGACGAAGGAAGTCTCTACGAGCGACTCTCTCGAGATCATAGGATTCAACGTTCACAATCCCAAGAGGACAGCGTACTATAGACGCACCACGTCATTTGAGATTGCATGAAGAAGCCTGCGCTATCAAGAAATGAGCAAATAGCAGAAATCATAAAGTGCGGTAAAGATCCCGTCTACTTTATGAAAAATTACATAAAAATTCAGCACGTAGCTAGAGGTCTCATACCGTTTGAAACCTACGACTTCCAGGACGACTGCGTCGCCGCTTTCGAAAAGCATCGATTCAATATAGTTCTCAAGTCCAGACAGCTAGGTCTTTCGACCGTCACTGCTGCATATGCGACTTGGTTTGCAATTTTTAAGAAAGATAAGAACATCCTCGTCATCGCGACGAAGTTGCCAACAGCCATGAACTTCATCAAAAAGATAAAGATCATGTTGGATGGATTGCCGCCGTGGCTTCTTCTCACTAAATTCGAACCTACGAAACAGGCCATTAGATTTCTAAATGGATCATCGATTACAGCAATTCCTACATCTCCTGACGCAGGTCGTTCAGAAGCGCTATCTCTTCTCATCGTGGATGAAGCTGCATTCATTAGAGACTTTGAGGAGATATGGACAGGCCTGTATCCTACGATCTCAACTGGTGGAAATGCAATAATCATCTCGACGCCGAACGGCGTTGGAGGGCAATACTATCGCCTCTGGATGGGAGGAGAGAATAAGCAAAATGAATTTAACACCATAAAGCTTCCGTGGTGGGTGCATCCGGAACACGACGAAGTGTGGTTCAATCAAGAGACGAGAAACTTGTCCAAGCGAAGTGTCGCTCAAGAGTTTCTTTGCGACTTTATTTCTTCAGGCGACACATTCCTGCAGCCCTCTGAGATCGAATATCTAAGAGATAATATAAAAAATCCTGTCGAGAAGACAGGCTACCAGAACGGCCTGTGGATTTGGCGACATCCAGTAGCGGACAAAAAGTACATAATTGGCTCCGACGTCGCGAGAGGAGATTCAGCTGACTTCTCTACTTTTCACATTCTCGACAATGAGACGTGTGAAGTTGCAGCAGAATTCATGGGAAAGATACCGCCCGACAAGCTCGCAGACATGTTGTTTGAGTGGGGGAAAAAATACAATGATGCGCTAATTTGCCCGGAGCAGAATACCTTTGGCTACTTTACCTGCGTAAAGTTGAGGGACGATGGCTATCCTCGACTATACTACCAAGGAATAATGGGTGACATCTTTGAATATAAACCGTCAAACCCCGAATCCATTCCCGGTTTTTCGACGCAAGCGAAGTCGAGGTCTCAGATCTTGGCAAAGCTTGAAGAGCTTGTGAGGAACAAAGTAGTAAAAATCTATTCACAGCGGTTCTACGATCAGGTCCAAGGATTCATCTGGAATGGAAGCAAGGCAATTGCTGCCAAGGACTCACACGACGACCTAATCATTAGCTTAGCAATATCACTCTGGCTTTCAGCAGGAGGATCAAGTGGTTCAGAGTCCGCTGCAGCAATGGCCTGGGCGATGTTGAAGGCTACTTCTGTAAAGAGCAATAATCAAATGCCAGGTGACATAGAATCAGCAAAGCCGTTCATAAAACCTTCAATGCGTGGTCAAATAATGCACCCACACGATGTAAGCAAACCAAAGGATCCTTCTCAGGTCAGAAATGCGAATATTTCTGACTTTTCTTGGCTTCTTCGGTAGTGTGTACCATATATTTATGTCAATAGAGGGTTGTCATGTCCAATTCTAAAATTACGCTGAGAGATCTAATCAAGAAAGATCTAAGAAAAATAAATGAGTCAAATGCCGTCTCTGTTCAAGCCAAGTCGGATTTGCTTGACTCCATTGCTGATCTCATGAAGGCAATCGAAGAATTTAAGGAAGATGCGCCTGCTTCCGCTCTTTCTTATGTAGGTCAAATAATGAACGACCTACAAGACAAACTTGTTGAAATATCTGAACGACCCGATTCTTTTGTCATGGCACCTAAACAGGCACCCAAAAAAGTAACTTTCAAGCCTACAAGCAAAATAGTATAGTTTATAATCAAATAGAAGAGCCTTCTTCTGACTGGAGAGGCAAGAAATATGGCAAAAAAACAACCAGAATCTTTATTTCAGCGTTTAACAAAGCTTTTTCGAAGCGGTCCTGTTGTCAAGAAGAAAATAAGGACTCAAGATACCGCCATCGCAGTCGCCGACAAGACCAAGTCGAGCGGCGCCTTGCTCTTTCAGAAGTCTTTGGCACCGACATACGCGACGATAACTGCAAACGCGTATAACCTCTCTGAACGCCTGATGAGGTATCAGGATTTCAGCGAAATGGAATATACACCTGAAATCGCAGCAGCGATGGACATCTACGCCGATGAAACTGTAGCTCAAGATGAGCGCGGGCGCGTGTTGCACATCTATTCGGACAACGAAAAAATCAAGGAAATACTCGAGGACCTCTTCTACAACACGCTCAATGTCGAGTTCAACCTACGTTCCTGGGCCCGCAACCTCGTCAAGTACGTCGACTTCTTTCTCTACAACGATGTGTCACCGCAGTACGGTGTTGTCAATGCTTTTCCCATACCGGTCAACGAGATCGAGCGTGAAGAAAACTACGATCCCAACGATCCGTTCGCCGTCAGGTACCGCTGGGTCACCCTAGGCAACCGCACGTTGGAAAACTGGGAGGTAACACACTTCCGATTGCTGGGCAACGACATGTTCCTTCCGTACGGCTCTTCAATCATAGAACCGGCCAGAAGAATATGGCGCCAGTTGATACTCATTGAAGATGCAATGCTCGTCTATAGGGTTGTTAGAGCCCCAGAACGCAGGGTTTTCTACATCGACGTTGCCAACATCCCGCCAGAGAGCGTTCCCACTTATGTTGAAGAACAACGTAAGAATCTTCGTACTAATCAGGTTGTCGATCGTGCCACCGGCCGATTGGACCTACGGTACGCTCCTCTGTCAATAGAGGATGATTATTATATTCCGGTACGTGGTGGAGAAAGCGGTACCAAGATCGATACGTTGGCCGGCGGTCAGAACGCCGCTGCTGTCGAGGATGTTGCCTACATCCAAAAGAAGTTGTTTGCCGCGCTGAAGATACCAAGAGCTTACCTCGGTTACGACGAGATGCTGAGCAGCAAGGCTACTCTAGCCCAAGAGGACATCAGGTTCTCCAGGACCATCAACGTCATCCAGAAGGTGATAATCGCTGAGCTCAATAAACTTGCAATCATTCACCTTTATTCGAACGGCTTTGACGAGGAGCAGCTTCAAAATTTCACACTGCATCTTTCCAATCCTTCGACTGTCGCGCAACAGCAAAAGCTAGAATTGTGGAGGGCAAAGTTTGAGATAGCCGGAGCCATTCCAGAAGGCATGGGCAGCAAGGAATTTGCACGCAAGAAGATTTGGGGCCTCACGGACGAAGAAATAGAAGAGATCGACGATCAGCGCTTCAGAGAAAAGATCAAGGATCAAGAAATTGAAAACGCCAAACCTGTCGGAGAAGAAGGCGAAGAAGGCGGGGGAGAAGAAGGAGGAGATCTCTTCGGCGGCGGAGAAGAAGCCGGCGGAGAAGAAGCCGGCGGAGAAGAAGCCGGCGGCGGCGAGGAAGGAGGAGGCGGCGGCGATCTTTTCGCAGGTGACGATCCTGAGGATAGACCTGACGAGGACAACACCGAGCTTCTTCTTTCAGCAGACGACGTAGACGACTTTGAGGTACCGCTCTACGAGAAAGACGGACCTCCGCTGAAAGCAAAAAATCAACTTGACAGAGCGCTCTATAACAGGTCGCGCAGAAGAAACAGCGGAAGAAGCAAAACACACATGCCCAAGTTTGCAGGCAAGGAAGGCATGCTTTCTTACAAGACCCTGAGCAAAAAGGACGATCCTGATGCTTCAAGGGAGTTGAAGACCATGGTTTCATTGGGACTCAATGAGATGAAGAGCAAAAAGGAAAATTACATAAAGACGTCTCTGACTGCGGACATTTCTTCTGCACTGAAGAAGATGACAGAAAAATTTGGAAACATCACACGCAGGGGAGTCATCTCTGAAAATTTGGATAAAAGTGAAGATGTTGAACGCAATGATGAGACAAAAGAGCTATTTAGCAAAGATGGAATTTTGAGAGGTTGAAAGATGTCTAAAACACACAATAAGAAGCGCAACACAGCTTTGCTTTACGAATTTTTGATTCGGTCTGTTTCTGCAGCTCTCGTAGAGGGTGACAAGAAGACTTCTGGTACTGCTCTCAAAATTCTTAAGAAATTTTTCAGACCAGGAACTCAGCTCTACAAGGAATTCAGGCTTTTTAACAGTCTTGTGAAGACGACCGTCACATCGGATGGCGTCTCTTCTTCCATCATCTCAGAGGCAAGGTCCGCTGCAGCAGCAATAGATACAGCTGCGCTGGACAAGGAAAAATCTCAATTAATTCGAAGCATAAATTATTTGATCAAAAATGAGAATTTTTTTGATCAGCCTGTCTCCGAATACAAGATGTACGCGACGATTCAGACGCTGATGAACGAGTGGAGAAAGAGGCCGGGAACCGCTGACATCGACACAATTGCAAAATATGAGCAATCTCTGCGAGATTGGTTGTTATCCGAAAAGAAGGGTCCTGACCAAACAGTCACGGAAGATTCTCCTGGTACTTCTCGCCTCCTGATGAAGGTGATGATGAAGAAGTTGAACGAAAAATATAGTGAAACTTTGAATTCTGATCAAAAAGAAATCATAAGATCATACGCATTCTCGACGGCAAAGGACGACAATACAACGATACTAAAGAAGCTCGCCGAGGTTAGGCAAAGCCTCACAAGTCATATCGACGAATATTCCAATAGGCATCCTGAAAACAAGTTCATAATAGAAAAAATGTCATCCGTAAAGAAAGAAATGCTTGCTGAATCTCTCGATACTGTCGATGATTCAACAGTTTCCAGGTTTATGCTTTACTCTGCGTTAAGTCACGAGCTAATTGATTCCGACGGAGAAGAAAAATGAAGGATCTAAGACTACTAAATTCTTACGAAATTTTTGACTATACACCTGCGATGATCAAGGAATCGCGCGAGAAGAACCAAGGTAAGGTCGTGATGAAGGGGATCCTGCAGAAGGCTGATACGTTAAATCAGAACGGCAGGATCTATCCGATTGACGTGCTGCAGCGTGAGGTCAAAAACTATCAAAAGTTTATTGTTGAGAATCGAGCTCTCGGAGAGCTTGACCATCCTGACTCGTCTGTGGTCAATCTCAAGAATGTATCGCACATTGTACGAGAAGCCTACCTTGAAGGCGGAGTTGTCTACGGCACCGTGGAAGTTTTGGATACACCTTCTGGCAAGATCCTGCAGTCCCTCGTGGAGAGCGGCGTGAAGCTTGGCATATCTTCTCGTGGTGTTGGATCGACAAAGAAGCAAGGTGATTATTTCGTCGTACAGGACGATTTCCAGTTGATCTGTTGGGACTATGTCTCCGAACCTTCAACACCCGGCGCCTTTATGCTACCTGAAGGAAGAAAGATACAGCCTGAAGAATTGCAAAAAGTCTTCAATAGATCTGACAGGATCGACAGAATACTAAATGACATTCTTCACAAAGGAAATAAGTAAATGGGACTAAGAGACCCTAAAATAGGATTCAATTCAGTCACTGAATTCGTAGGAAGTGGTCTTCCTTGGGTCACTTCAAGTATCGCTACAGGTACGTCTGTCAATAGATACAATTTTTCCAAGATAACAAAGAGGGTAAGCGTTTGGAACCATGCTACAGGATCTGGAGAACACCTCCGCGTAGGATTTACCGAGAACGGTACCAATGCTGGTAATCACTTAAAGATAGACGCAAGTCAAACATTTGAATTTGATGCCAGACTAAAAGAAATTTTTATCAGAGTCGACGATCCTGCCGACACAATTTCTTTTAGTGTTTACGCTGAACTGATCGGTATTGACGCCGATCAAATGCCACAGCTGACTGGATCTGTAAACGGTGTAACCTTTTGGGAAGGTGTAGGCTGATGTCTATTACAAAAAATCAGTTAAAGACTATTGTCAAAGAATGTCTACTTGAGATCCTTTCGGAAGGAATTGGCAATTCCGCTTCTTCTATTGCCGAATCAAAGAAAGCTGCAGCTGTAAAGCCTCCCCTTAGCCTACCTGCTGTCATGCAACAAAATGCCTCTAGGACTAAATTTAATGGAGTTCCCACAAATACGCTGAAGGAAGTCATCAAGAGAGAGGCGGGCGGCAACAAAGTAATGGCAGACATTCTTGCTGACACTGCAGCTACATCTCTACCTGCAATGTTAGAAAATGATAGGACAAAATTTGCAGCACCACCTACAGGTGTGGCCGAGCGCACAGTCGCCAGCCATTCACCAGAACAATTGTTTGGTGAAGAAGCTGCTTCAAAATGGGCTGCGTTGGCTTTTGCCGACAACAAAATTAGGTAAAATTCGTATTTCACTAATATTTAGTCAAGGAACGCTGGTGATTCTATGAAACTAACAAGTAATCTTTTGAAGAGAATTGTGATGCAAGAAGTCGCGTCGATGAAAAAAAGCCGCGAAGCTGAAGACGTCGACACGGTAGAACTTGATGCGGACGAGTTTGGATCAGACAAGTCTCTCGAGAAGAAGATTGACTATATGAAGGCGCTGAAGATCGAAGAGTCGAGACTCCGCAAGAGGATCGACAGGATCTCAGAGATGCGCCGCAGGATTGCTCGTAGTCTTTGATTATTAGGAGGTAGTTATGGGTAGACCTGGCAGCGGAAGATATACAACGTATATCCCAACAAACAATCAAAAGCGTGTTTTCTTGAATAGACTTTTTAAGGGCGGAATGTCCGCTTTGTACGATGGTGCCACATCGAACGCCGATGCTGCCACTGCCGCTGCAAACAGGTTCATAGGTGAGTTTAAGAAAGGCGTGGGAGATGTCGATTTGTTTGGCAATGGCGTCTCCATGAACTATTCTGGAGCTCCCGACACTACGGAAGTAAAGTGGGAGAATCCAGGTGATCCTGCGAATCCTTATATACCCGATCTTTCGTCGCCTGGTCCTGGCAAGACTGATGGGTCAGACAAGGATGCAGATCCTCAGATTAAGACGACGGATATAAAACCAAAGTTTGATCCTTCAAATCCTACAGTCAACACTACTTCGCCCTCTGCAACATCACCCAGACTTGGAACATTTTCTCTTGGTGAAAACCTAGAAGGCGGAAAGAGCTCATTGGAGTGATACCTATTCTGAAAAGGATCAAAAATGAAACAACTGTATGAAGAGGCTCTAGCCGACGTAAAGAAGCTCAAGGAGGTAGCGGAAGACAATGCAAAGAAAGCATTGATTGAAGCTGTATCTCCGAGGATCAAAGACCTGATTGAGAACGAACTCATGAGAGGTCAGAGCGATGATCTGCTTCTTGACGACGAGCTCGAAGATTCCACAGATTCGATGGCTGGAATGGCGGCAGACCTATCGGGAGACAGTCCCGACATTGGATCCGCCATATCAATGCCCGACGAAAGTGGAAAAGTTACTCTTGACCTCGATGCTCTCGCTGTCGAACCTTCTGGCGACTCATCGGAATACAGGATGAGCATGGAATCCAGAAAAACTTTGGGAAATCTTGTCGAAAAAATAAATTCTGCGTCCATAGTTAAAGTCGAGTCAAGACTCTATCAATTGTCGGAGAATGTTGGCAAGCTCGGCAAGTCTAGTACAACGCTGAGAAAAATGCCGGGTTTTCAGAAGCTTGTTTCTGGTTTGACTCAAGAAATAAGCTCGTTATACGAAGGCATTGAAAAGTCTTCGCTGGATTCCACGGAAAAAGAAGTTTACCAAGAGAAGCTAGAAAATCTTTACAGAGACATTAATGCGCTCACGGAGCAAAGGAATATGAGAAACCGTTATAAGATCAACGAAGGTGACGTAACACTGAAACTAACCGGCATGCCTGATGATATCAACCTCGATGATGTCGGTGTTGACCTTATCACTGGCGAGGAAGAAGGCGAAGCCGAAGAAGGCGGCGAAGAAGACCTCGGCGGTGAGGAAGAAGGCGGTGAGGAAGACCTCGACCTCGGCGGTGAGGAAGAAGGCGGTGAGGAAGACCTCGACCTCGGCGGTGAGGAAGAAGGCGGTGAGGAAGACCTCGACCTCGGTGGTGAGGAAGAGGGCGGAGAAGAGAAAGCCGAAGAAGGCGGTGAGGAAGACCTCGACCTCGGTGGAGAAGAGGAAACCAAAAAGGAATCTCGTATGCTCAGAAATTCAAATCTTGTGGTAGAGATTGACGAAAATATGCTTCATCGTGAAATATCTCGAATGAAGTCGCTCCGTGAATCACGCAATTCAGGCGACGCGGTCGTCGAGATTGATGAGAATATGCTTCGCAGTGAAATCAAGCGCATGAGGAGACTTCGCGAGTCCAAGGAAGGACTCCTGGGCAAAGATCCACACAAGTGGGGCCACGGTGCAGGTAAAGTTTCAGATGAATTTGAAGACGACGACCTCGGTGATCCCTTCGTCGACATCAAGCTTCGAGAAGCAGACGAAGGCGCCGATCCCATGGAAGGTATCGACGAGATGGAAGAAGGCGGATACGGTGAAGGCGCCGATCCCGTGGAAGGCGTCGACGAGATGGA
>Ga0172376_10003226_pt1 | contig 19462 bp, 19 predicted proteins | sample Lak35m_FD_121114 | JGI IMG/M metagenome (GOLD analysis project Ga0172376, IMG submission 121114) | Freshwater microbial communities from Kabuno Bay, South-Kivu, Congo - kab_092012_35m | ecosystem: Environmental > Aquatic > Freshwater > Lake | place: Democratic Republic of the Congo: South-Kivu... | reverse complement strand
GACGAATTCGTCACCGAAACACTCGAATTCTTCGAAACGACGGGAGTTGCAACGGGCGTGGCCGAGGCGGTGTCCGGCAGCTTGATGACCTGACCGGGGACGATGACGCTCGTTCGGGTGAAGCCGTTGACGACCAGCAGATCGGACATCGGAACGTTGACCCGAGAAGCGATGCGACTGAGCGAATCGTTCTTCACCACGACGTAGGTGAGACCGAGCGAGGAGGAGGCCGATGACGAGGACGACGAGGACACGTTGTTGCCCTGAGCGAGGGCGCCGGGCACACCGACGACACCGAGTGCGATCGCGGCCGACAACGACATCAAGGCCGTGCGTCCGAGTTTGGTCATCCTCCGTTTCACGAAGAGGGGTATCGTCCCCCCATCAACGGACCTTTACGAAAAAATCGCGGAGAACGTCGATTTCACCTCGTGACCACGATGTTCACGAATGATCGGGATTCGATCAATCGCGAATCTTGCGATCCATGTTCTGGTGATACAAGGCGATCTTGAACTCACGTTCGGAGAGGATCTGGCGCGAGAAGGCACTCGACTTCTTGGACCGTGCCATCTGTGTGTAGATGCTGATGTCCTCGCCCACCACCCGCTTCAACTCGTTCCAGTGGGCCATGGTGCGCGACCAATACTCCGCGTAGGCAGGATCCGAATGATCGCCCGGATACACGATTTCCCAGCACAAGAATCGCGTGCGATCGACACTCAGCGGAATGGGTTGGAACACCTGAAGGTGCTCGGGATTGCAGTTGAAGACCGTGTTCGGGAAGACCACGTAATGGCAGATCGCGTTGCGGTGGTGGTCGAAATCCTCGTCGGGCAACTTGTCGAGGTGGGCGGGACGGGGCACGAAACACATGAAGTTGTCGCCGACCACGTGGAACGACGAACACCGAGCGGCCTTGGTGAACTCGGCGGGCACGTGATGAAGTTCGGTGACGTGGTACACCTCGTTGAACCCGTCGATGATGGCCTTGTAGTTCACGGGCACGTCCCATTCGACGACCTCGTGAACGACCATGTCCTGCATGTGGTAGGCGCCGAGGTCGGCGGTGATCTCGGGTCCGATGGAGTCGGCCAAAGGAACGGCGCGCTCGGGTCCGGCGAGGTTGAACCAGACCCAACCACCCCACTCCTCCACGGCCACCGCCGGCGAGTGCGCCGAGGCCAACACGACCGGGTCGAAGTCCTCGCGCTCGGGAACGCCGACCAAGCGACCCCGGGTGTCGTACACCCAACCGTGATACGGACAGGTGAAACGCCGGGCACCACAGCCGGACTTCTCGGTGACGAACGAGGGGCCGCGATGGCTGCACACGTTGTGGAAACCGGCCATCGTTCCGTCGCTCTGACGCACCATCACGATGGTCTCGTCGTGACCCTCGTAGGAGATCCAGTCTCCGGGCTTGGCCACCTGCTCGGTGCGGCCGCCGATCATCCAATGGCGACCCAGCACCCGCTCGCGTTCCAGTTCGTAACGAACCTGGTCGCGGTACACACGGGCATCCATCACGCTCGGTCCGAACTCGGGAAGGCTCTTCACGCTGCCGCCGATGCGAGCAGGAAGGGTGCCTCTCGTCGGAACGTGGACGGGAGAGCCACCGGCGGGGTCAATCTTCTGATCGGTCATCGTCCACCTCCTGCGCCTGATACCTGTCTAGCGGATGGCGTCGGTCAGACTTGCACCATGCTTTTGATCTCGGGGATGAGCGACCGCGTTCCCATGTCCGAGGTGGGGGCGTACGCCAAGCGAGTCGAGGCGATGGGCTTCGACATCTTGCACGTACCCGAGACCGTTCACGACTCGATGGCGGTGTCGTTGTTGGCGCTCATGGCCACCGATCGGCTGCGGGTCCAGACCAGCCTCACCTTGGCCTTCCCCCGAAGCCCGATGCTGTTGGCCCTCCAAGCATGGGACGCGTCGGCCGCCGGCGCGGGTCGCTTCGATCTGGGTCTGGCCACGCAAATTCGACAGAACATCGAGGGTCGGTTCGGCGTTCCATGGAGTGATCCGCTGCGACGCATGGAGGATTACGTCACGGTCGTGCGCGCCGTCTGGAGATCGTTCACCGAAGGTTCTCCCCTGAATGTGAGCACCGCGTCGTACACCCTCGATCGTTTGCAACCTTTTTTCGATCCCGGCCCGCTGGCACACGACCCGCCGACGATCCTCCTCGGCGGCGTGAACCGCGGCGCGATCGAGTTGGCCGGTCGCTGCGCCGACTGGTTCGTGACACATCCGACCAATTCGCATCCGCGATTCGTGCGCGAGTTGGCGATGCCGGCCCTCGACAGCGGTGTCGAACAGGCTCGACGTCCCGACCGGCCACGCATCATCACCGCCTCTCCGCTCATCACCGGTCCCGACGTGGACGCCGTCGACCGAAGTCGCCAAACTCAACGCGCGGTACTGGCGTTCCTCTACTCCACCCCCGCGTACCAGCGAACGCTCGAGCTGTTCGGGTGGCCCGAGCTGGGTCCGCGACTGCGAACCATGACGCGCAACGGTGACTGGGCGTCGCTCGGCGCGCTCATGACCGACGAGGTTCTCGACACCGTTCTACCCACGGGAACCTGGGACCAACTTCCCGACATCCTCGAGGGCTGGTACGGCGGTCTGGTCGACGGGCTGTTGATCCAGCCTCCCGAGGATCCGACGCTCGACGCACGATTCTCCGCGACCCTGCGGGCCATCGGATCGATCCGGCCACGGCTCGACTGATCAGGAGTTCGCGATCAGGTCGGCGATCAACGGCTCGAGCGATTCCCGATCCAGGCTCCCCTGCACCTTGGTCACCGAACCATTCGCCTCGATGAAGACCCAGGCCGGTTGATACGGGACCTCGTAGCGGGCGAAGACGACCCCGGAGTCATCGAGAAGGCTGGGGAATGAGATCTCGTGACGTTCGATGAAGTCGCGCATGTACTCCTCCGAACCGTTCCACGCGACACCGTAGAAGTCGACCGAGTCACCGTAGGTGAGGTGGGCCTCCTCGACCGAGGGGGCTTCGTTGTTGCATTGCGTTCAACCGGGCGCCCAAAACCACAAGACCACGGGACGACCCGATGACTCGACATCGGTGGTCGGATCGATGAGCAAATCCTCGCCCACGGACTACGGCGAGGAACTGTTCGGAAGCACCACGGACTCCGGCGAGGAACTGTTCGGAAGCACCACGGCCCCAACGGTTTCCGTCGGCTCGACCGTGTTGGCGATGTCCGCCGAATCACCACCACAGGCCGCGGCGATCACGGCGACCGTCGCCACCGTCGTCAGGAACCTCACCATGGATCGCATCACCGCATGGTAAACGATCCCGAACGTGCCGTCGCGTCGGGAGGGCGCGAGGCATTGGTGACGATGGCTACACCCAACAGGATCACGGGCAGTGCCACGGCCATGTTGGTCGACACGCTCTCGTCACTGAAGACGACTCCGAGCAGAACCGCAATGGCCGGATTCACGTACGCGTAACTCATCGCCAATGGGCCACTCACGTTTCCGATCAGGTACGTGAAAGCCGAGAACGCCACGATCGAACCGAACACCACGAGGTAGCCGACCGCGAGCCCGCTGCGAAGGCTCGGTGCTTCGACTGTCTCCCGCGACACCAGCGACAGGAACATGAAGGCCACCGCGGCGGCCCCCATCTCGATGGTCGTCGTCATCGGTCCGTCGGGCATGTCGACGCGGCGACTGAGGGCCGATCCGAAACTCCAGGACACGCAGGCCACGAAGACGAGCGACACACCACTCCACGAACCAGACAGCCCCTCGTCGGACACCAGCACGGCCACCCCGGCCAGACCGATGAACATCCCGACCCACTGCATCCGATTGGGCCACGACCGCCACAGCCCACCCCACAGGGCCATCATCATCGGCTGAATGGCGATGATCGTCGCCACCAAGCCCGAGTCGACCCCGCGATCCTCGGCCAACGTCACCATGCCGAGGCCACCGATGAGCAGGAGAACTCCGATCGCCGAGGCGTTGCGAATCTGTCGGCGACTCGGCCACGCGACACCGCGCGAGCGAAGGAGGGCGATCATGGCGATTGATGCCACGACGAATCGGCAACCCTGCATGAAGAATGGCGGCATCGTCTCGAGACCGATCTTGATGGCGAGATAGGTAGAGCCCCAGATCACCCACACGGCGGCCAACGACAGTACGGTGAGGCGGCCGAACGAGCGGGACATGGAGAGATTCTCGCCGACGACCATGTCGGTCGGACAATCCCCGCCGATACCGTGTCCGACGTGTCCGATCACGGTGTCACGACCCCACCTCTGTGCGTGCTGGGCGACTTCGCGTGGGACGTGCTCATTCGCACCAACAGCGAACTGTTGCGCGGGGGCGACACCTTCGGAGAAGTGATGCTGACTCCAGGAGGGAGCGCGGCCAATGTCGCCGTGTGGGCCAGCCGTTGCGGAACCCCGACGCGATTCGTCGGCAAGATCGGTCGCGATCGTTTCGGCCAATTGGCGCAGGAGGACCTCGAGCGCGAGCACGTCGTGGCGCACCTCGTGGAGACCGAAGCGCACTCCACCGGTTCGGTCGCGGTGTTCGTGGATCACACGGGGCAACGCTCGATGGTCTCGGGTCACGGAGCCGACTTCTACCTCATGCCCTCGGAATTGCCCGTCGACGCAATCTCGTCGGCGCGTCACCTGCACCTCACCGCGTGGTCGTTCTTCACCGACCCACCACGCTCGGCCGCCCGGGCGGCGGCTCGTACCGCCCGCGCGAGTGGGGCGACGGTTTCTTTCGATCCCGGCTCGTTCCAGATGATCATGGAGATGGGAGTGCCCGCCTTCCTGGCGGCGTGTGCCGATCTCGAGTTCGACATCGTCCTTCCCAACAAGGAGGAGGGCCAGGTGCTCACGGGCGAGACCTCCGCCGACGCCATCGTCGAGGGGCTCACCAAGATCTTCCCAGGCGCCCTCGTCGTGTTGAAACTCGATGCCGATGGCGCTCTCGTGCACGACGGTCGGATCAGCACCCACATTCCGCCGGCGACGAACAATCTGGTCGATGCCACCGGCGCCGGTGATTCCTTCGCCGGCGCATTCCTCTCCCACCATCTCGCCTCGAACTCCCCCATCGACGCCGCGCGCTTCGCGACTCGCGTCTCGGCCTGGGTGATCGAGCACATCGGGGCGCGACCTTCTCCCGACGGACGACTACGAACGCTCTTGTCGTCTCCCCGTTGAGAAAGGACCGCTGATGCAACTCGGAATCGAAGGACGACGCGCCGTCGTCACCGGCGCCTCCAGTGGACTGGGTCTGGCCACCGCCAAGGCCTTGGTCGCCGAAGGAGTGCGCGTCGTGATCGTGTCCCGCGACGCGGACAAGCTCGCCCGAGCGACGTCCGAATTCCCGGATGGCTCCAACGTCGACGTGCTGGTAGCCGACGTCAGCGACCCGGACCAAGTGACCACCATGATCGACCGGGCACGATCGATCCTCGGTGGTCTCGACATCCTCGTGGCCAACGCCGGTGGACCTCCGCCGGGAACCTTCTCGTCGACGTCGTTCGACGCCTACGAATCGGCGTTGAGGTTGAACCTGCTGTCGACGGTGGCCATGTGCCGAGCCGCCGTGCCGATCATGAAGGAGTCCGGCTGGGGCCGGATCGTGGCCATCACCTCCACCTCGGTGCGCGAACCGATCGAACACCTCATCTTGTCCAACACCGCGCGCGCGGGGGTCACCGGATTCCTCAAGACGTTGGCCCGCGAGATCGCCGGACACGGCATCACGGTGAACACCTTGCAACCGGGCCTGCACATGACCGGTCGCCTGTCGGCGCTGTACCCCGACCCACAGGCACTGGCGACGACCATCCCAGCCGGAATGGTCGGCGACCCCGACGACTTCGGCCGCGTGGCAGCCTTCGTGTGCTCCGAACACGCGCGCTTCATAACCGGCGTGTCGATTCCGCTCGACGGAGGAGCGTTGCGCGGGTTGCAGTGAACGTCAGGCGCGAGCCGCGGCCACGCGACGCACGGCGTCGACCACTTGATCAGCAGGCGCGCCCGGTCCCAACACCGCGGCGATCCCCACCGCCGTGAGTTCCTCGACGTCCTGATTGGGGACGATACCCCCCAACACCACGGGGATGTCCGAACCACGATCACGAATCGCCTTCACGACGTGGGGGGCCAAGGTCATGTGCGCCCCCGACAACATCGACAGTCCGACCACGTCGACGTCCTCGTCGACCGCCGCGGCGGCCACGGTCTCGGGGGTCTGGAACAAACCGGTGTAGATCACTTCGATTCCGGCGTCGCGCAACAGACGTGCGACCACCTTCACACCGCGGTCATGACCATCGAGGCCGACCTTGGCCACCAACACGCGCAACGAATCCTGTGACATGGGTGTTCCTTCGCTCGCTCTCAGATCGTCGGCACTTCGACGTGACGCCCGAAGACCCCGGCCATGGTGTTCATCATCTCGCCCACCGTCGCGTAGGCCAACGACGCGTCGATCAAGGCGGGCATCAGGTTCACCTCGGTGTCGACGGCGTCCTTGGCCAGGCGGTCGAGGGCGTCGCGAACCGCGGCTTCGTTGCGATCGGCACGCACCTTCGACAACCGTTGCTTCTGCTTGGTCTCGTCCTCGTTGGTGATCTTCAAGATGGCGAGATCGTTGTCATCGTTACCTTCGAGGAATCGGTTCACCCCGACCACGATGCGCTCACCACGGTTGAAGTTGCGCTCCAACTCGTAGGCGCTGTCGGCGATGCGACCTTGGAACCAATTCTCCTCGATACCAGAGATGCACCCTTCGAGGATGGAACCCCGGCCCATCTCGTCGATCTTGGCGAAGATCTCCTCGGCGCGACGTTCCATCTCGTCGGTGAGGGCCTCGACGAAATGCGATCCTCCCAACGGATCGGCCACATGAGCCACATTCGTCTCGTACGCGATCACCTGCTGCGTGCGCAACGCGATGCGCGCGGCCTTCTCGGTGGGCAACGCGAGCGCTTCGTCCATCGAGTTGGTGTGCAACGACTGGGTGCCGCCCAACACGCCGGCCAGGGCCTCGATCGCGGTGCGAACGATGTTGACCTCGGGCTGCTGTGCGGTGAGGGACACACCGGCCGTTTGGGTGTGGAAGCGCAATTGCATCGAGCGCTCGCTGGTGGCTCCGTAGCGCTCCTTCAACCAGCGGGCCCAGATGCGCCGCGCGGCGCGGTACTTCGCGATCTCCTCGAAGAAGTCGATGTGAGCGTTGAAGAAGAACGACAACCGCGGCGCGAAGGAGTCCACCGGGAGACCGGCCTGTCGGGCCAGTTCCACGTAGGCGAAACCGTTCGCCAGGGTGAACGCCAACTCCTCGGCGGCGGTGGAGCCGGCCTCACGAATGTGGTACCCGGAGATGGAGATGGAGTGCCAACGGGGCATCTCGGCGGCGGTGAAGGCCACGGTGTCGCGAACGAGGCGCATCGACTGACGGGGCGGAAAGACGAACTCCTTTTGCGCCTGATACTCCTTCAAGATGTCGTTCTGGAGCGTTCCTCCCAGCTTGGCCCGGGGGACGCCCGCGGTCTCGGCCTGCGCCACGAACATGGCCAGCATCACGGCGGCCGGCGAGTTGATCGTCATGGACGTGGTGATTCCGCCGAGATCGATGTCGGCGAAAAGATCGCGCATGTCGGCCAGGGTGTCGATGGCCACGCCACAGCGACCCACCTCGCCCAACGCCATGGGGTCGTCGGAGTCGAGACCCAACAGGGTGGGCATGTCGAACGCGGTCGACAAACCGTCACCACCGGCCTTGATGATCTCCTTGAAGCGTTGGTTGGTGTCGATCGCGGTCCCGAAGCCCGCGAACATGCGCATCGTCCAGAGCTTGCTGCGGTACATCGATGCGTAGGGTCCGCGCGCGTACGGGTACTGCCCGGGGAACTCGCCGTCGTCGGGGCCGTACACGGGTTCCAACGGAATCCCCGACATGGTCTGGAAGGGTCCTTCACGCAGTCGGGACTCGTCGAACGCCTTCTGCCACTGTTGTCGGGGAGTGCTCACACCCCCATTGTGGCGGGGAATCAGGCCGATGCTCCACCCGAGCCGTCGACGGGCCCCGTCTCGGCGGTTCGTTCCGCTTGGGGCAGGACGCATTCGGCTGTTCCCCCGGGCATCCGATGTCGGTTCTTGGCCACCCAGCGATACACCGCGGCCGCGATCCGGTCGACCCCGGGCATCACGATGAAACGACCGAGCACCTTCCAGAAACCCCCACCGTGGACCAGGGTGCGCGCAACGGCACGATGTCCCGAAACCACCGTCCCGTCGACATCGACCCACTGCACCGCGGTCTCGCACATCTCGGCGGTGAGCCCCAGTGGTTCGAGATCGGTGAGCTGCCAAGCCACGACACGCGGGTGTCGCGCGATGCGCCGCTCGATGAAACGCACCGAACGGGCACAGAACGCGCAATCGCCGTCGTAGACCAACACGGGGTCCGTGGGAGGGGTGGACGAGACGCTCACGTCCATAGTGTGCCAGTCCTCCCTCGTCCGTGCACTTCGGGAGGGACGGCTCGGGGTGTCAACGTCTCGCGCGCAGCGTCCGTATTTCGAAGGGGCGCAGCGTCAGTTCGACCGAACTCCCCGTCACCGTGATCGACGTGGCATCGGACGGCTCCTCGAGGGCGTTGCACTCCACCACCGACGTGACCGGTCGGTCGAAGGTCAAGCGGCCCGTCGCCCGACCTCCCCGAGTTTCCCACAGGCGGATCACGAGGTCGCCCGAACCGTCATCGGCCGACTTCACGGAACTGATCGACACGCCCTCGGAGTCGACGCGAACACCGACCGTGACGATCTCGGGCGTGCCTCGCACCACCCGTGTCGGGTGCCCGATCAACGCCGCCTCGCGCTCCAGGAGGCCACTGGCGATCACATCGTGATCGGCCACGAAATAGGACCACTCGACGCGTTGTCCCCCGCGGTCCGCCGCGGGGTCGGGGAACAGCGGCGCGCGGAGCAACGTGAGTCGCAGGGCGTCACCACGATTGTCGTAACCCCGCGGGCCGTCCGCGACGATCGCCATGCTGGCTCCGGGCTCGCCGACCACGACGTAACGATGCGCACAGGTCTCGAATCGCGCCACGTCCCACGACGTGTTGCCGTGTCGCGCGCGCCGTACGTGCCCGAACTGGGTGCCACACACCGCTTCGCGAGCCATCACGTCGATCGGCGCGATCAGCTGGACGCGCTTCTCGACTTCGTGCCAGTCGGCGTCCATCGCCACGTCGACTCGCGCCGAGTCCGCGACCACGGACCAACGCATCCGGAAACGCGAGGATCCGTGCGCGAACTCGCAGACCACGACCACTCGTCGCTCGTCGACCGACTCGATGCGCGGGGGGCTTTCCGCGCCGATCGATGTGGCGGGCGCATCGGCGTCGGCCATGTCGATGTCCCATGCGTCGTACTCGGCCGGGGTGTCGCGTCGGATCGTCAGGCTGATACGGGATCCGGGGCGCACGAACTCTCGGCCACTGCCCACGTGGACCAGCGAGACGATTCCCCCGTCGTCGGCGAAGGTCACACGAACCAGGCCGTTCTCGACCGTGAGAGACGTTCCGTCGACACCGGCCCCGCATCGCACCGGGTTCGCCGGCGACCGGCGAGCCCGACCGAGTTCGACGATGCTCATGGCGGGAACGTTCACGCGCTCGGGCACCCCGTCGACGTCGACGACACCGTCCAGGTCGACCGGCGCCGGATTCGCCAACCAAACCGAGTCGTCGAAGCGGGGCGACAACACCTCGTCGATCGCTTCCTCGATCCGACGCGCGATCTCGGCGTGCTCGGCCTCGGCGTCGCGATGGACCCAGGCGATGGACGATCCGGGAATGATGTCGTGGAACTGCTGCGTCAGAACGCGTCGCCACCACCCCTCGAGACCGCCCACTTTGCTCGCGGTCGCCGCCGACCACAGTTCGATCTCGTGCAGCAGTCGCTCACTGTTGCGGTTGCCCTGCTTCGTGCCGATCTGGGAGCTGTACGTTCCGCGATGCTTCTCGAAGTACATCTCACCCACCCAGACGGGTGCGCGCGCGCCATATTCCTCGATGGCATCGTCGAAGAATCCCTCCACGGTTCCGAAAGTGACCGAGGGGACCGAATCCATGGAACCGGCGATGCGCCCACGGTCGATCATCTGTTGCGTCGGACCCCCGCCACCATCGCCGTGACCGAACAAGGCCAATGACATGGTCGCGCCGACGTGGTCGGCGAAGTTCCTCTCGGCGAAACGCAACTGCGACGGCATGAGGATGGCGTTGTAGGTGTCCACCGGGCTGAAGTGCGCGAACAACCTCGAGCCATCGATTCCCTCCCACCAGAAACTGTGATGGGGCATGCGGTTCGTTTCGTTCCAACTCAACTTCTGCGTGAAGAACCAACGACCGCCAGCATGACGAACGATCTGGGGCAGAGAACCGGGATACCCGAAGTCGTCGGGCAGGAACGCGCCGTCGCATCGACGACCGAACCAGGACTGGAAGGCCCGTTGGCCGTGGATCATCTGGCGCAGCAGGCTCTCCCCCGAGGGCAAATTGAGGTCGGTCTCCACCCACATCCCACCGACCGGTTCCCAACGGCCCTCGGCGACCAAGCGGCTCACCTCGTCGAACAATTGTGGCGCGTCCTCGCGCACCCATTCGTAGTGCTGGGCCTGACTGTGCGTGAACACCACGTCGGGATTGAGCCGCAACAAATGCACCGCGTTCGCGAAGGTGCGTACCGCCTTGCGACGCGTCTCGCGGATCGGCCACAACCACGCCGTGTCGAGATGGGCGTGACCGCTCGCCACGACGCGATGGCGGGGTCGCGGCCCGGATCCGTCGAACACCGACGACAGCGCGTCGATGGCCGCGGTGGCCGTGCCCGACACGTCGTTCACGTCGATGGCGTTTCCGACTCGTTCGAGGGCGTCGAACAAACGCGCGCGACCGGGCTCGTTCTCCGACGAATCGAGTGTCAGATCGATGACCGCCTGCAGGCGCACCGTCAACTCATCCACGGCGGCGTCGAACACCGCGATGTCGGCTCGACGCATCACGTACAGAGGCACGTTCGGTGCGGTCTGCGGATCTCCGAGCGACGTCGGGCCGTACCCGGAGGCGTGTCCGGCGATGACCGGTGTCGCGGCCGCCTCGACCCAGATCTCGACGACATCTCCGATCGCGCGCTCTCCGAGGTCGATCGTGCGTCGGTCGGGCTGAATCGCGTGAACGATCCGGCCGTCGATCCAGGCGATCGCCTCGGCCTGGAACCCGTCGTATCGACCGTTGAACCCGATGTCGACGCAGGCCACCAACCGACGTCCGGCGTGCCGTTCGTCGACGGTGTGCGTGAGTCGGAACCAGGTGGTGTGCCATGGTCGCCCCCACGCTGAGCCCGGCTCGACGGGCCGTCGGGGCGCCCCCACCGCGTCCTCGAATCGTGGAGCGTCGAACGCCTCGTCGATCGCTTCGATCGTCATCGCGGTCTCGCGCGACAGCACGCACGGCCGGATCCGCTGCGAAAGAAGCCGTTGCGCGCGTTGCATCGCCGGGGCCGTGACACGGTGCGCCATCAGTGACCCCCTTCGACTCGTCCGATCACCGGTTGGGCGAGCCGCACGGCGGGGTCGAATCCGGACTCGTTCGGCAACCAGCCGTTGCGATCGGGCCACAGCAACTGAACCATGGCGAAGGGCTCCCCTCGATGCCAGGCGACTCCGGTGCGGAACATGTCGACTCGTGTCGTGACGTCGACGCTAGCGAAAACGCAACGAAGATCGTTGTCGAACAAACCGACGAGTTCGGTGTCGATTGGAATGTCTACTCCCGCTGCCAACTGATCGACGACCATGTCGAGCAACCCGCTGACGGCCACCGGTGTGAGGCCGAACACCACGATCTCGGGGAATCCGTGCAATTCGGGGAGACCGATCGTGTAGCAGTACCCCGGCGTCGGCGGGTCACCGGACGGCTCGGCCGACACCGGTTCGAGGGCCCACCCCTTCGTTTCGATCATCCACTCGATCTTCTCGGCATGGGGAATGCGGAAGTTCGGCAACTCCGACGGCGATGAACCCATGCCTCCATCGTTTCACACCGCTACCTTGTCCTCGTGCTCCGGTTCCTGTTGCGACCCAAGTGGATCCTCTTCCATCTGCTCTGCCTGACCGGTATCGTCGCGATGTTGTTCCTGTCGCTCTGGCAATTCGACCGCATGGGTGAACGACGAGACTTCAACGACGAGGTCCGTGATCGGGCGACGATGCCCCTCCTCGACATCGCCGAGCTGGACTCCGCCGACGTGGATCCCGTCGCGCTCGAATGGCGCTCGCTCGGCGCCAAAGGCGTCTATCTGACCGACGAACAGGTCACCATCGCCAACCGCAGTCAGAACGGCCGAGCCGGCAGCAACGTGGTGACACCTCTTCGACTCGAGGACGATCGAACGATTCTCGTCAACCGTGGATTCCTCGCCCTCGGCGACGAGGCTCCGGTCGCACCCGAAGGAGAAGTTCGGCTGGTCGGAACCGTCAGATCCGGAGAGACGCGTCGCACGGGCCAACCCGCCGAGGCGAACGGTGACCTCGACGAGTTTCTCCGTCTCGACATCGACCGCCTCGACGAGCAGATCGACGGCGATCTGCTGAACATCGTGCTGGCGCTCGAGAATTCCGACCCCGCCGAGAGTTCCACGCTGACCCCGGTGGCGTCACCCGAACTGGGCGACGGACCGCACTTGTCGTACGCGATCCAATGGTTGATCTTCGCCACCGCCGTCGCCGTCGGGTGGGTGCTCGCCATCAGATTCAGTCTGCGTCGCCGCGAGCCTCGATCGACGCCATCCGCCTGAACTGCTCCACGACGTCGGGGCTGGTGTGCCCGGCGTCCATGGATCGATACACGGTTTCGACGTTGACACTCACGCGACCGAACTCGCTCCAACTGGCGAACGAACGACCGGCGATCCCCATTTCGCGAGCGATGTCGCGGGCCGCTTCGAAGGCGTCGATTCCCGCGGCGTGACGAGCCGTGGCCTCGATCTGGATGAACGCCAGATAGTCCCGCACCGCGACCACTCCGGTCTTGTCGGTCACGGGACCGTGACCCGGAACCACGGTCTCGATGTCCATGCCCAGCATCAGGTCGCAGGCCGCGATCCAGTTCGACAACGGGCCCGCCCACACGATGGGTGTCCCCCCGACGAACAAGATGTCACCGGTGAACACCGTGCGGGCATCGGGAACGTGGGCGATCACGTCACCTCCGGTGTGCGCCGGCCCGACCTCGATCAATTCGACCACACGGCCGCCCACCTCCACGTCGAGACGACCGTCGAAGGTTCGCGTCGGCAGGCATTGTTCGATGCCGTCGAAACGGAAGGCTCCGAAGAACGAGCGGAACAATTCGCCCAGTTCGCCGGGAGCCGCGTTCAAAGCCGCCAAGATAGAAGGCGGCACCTCGGACATCTCCCGGGCCGCGGACGTCGAGGCGACGATCTCGGCACCTTCGACCAGTTGATTCCCGTAGCAGTGGTCGCCGTTGGCGTGAGTGTTCAACAACGTCGCGATCGGAGCGGTCCGGGTGTGCGGAGCGAAAGCGCTCAACATCTCCGCGGTCAGGTCGAGATCGAACAGGGTGTCGACGAGCAGCGAGGCTCCGTCGCCCACGATCAACCCGGCGTTGCTCCAACCCCAACCGCCGTCGGGTTGCAAAAATGCCAGACAGCCGTCACCCAACTCGTGGGCGCCTCGCTCGTAGGCGACCTCAGACATCCGAGTTCGAGCACTCGGCCATCTCATCGGCGTCATCGAACTCCTGCACCCGCCCGACGGGTCCGCACCAACGGCACGTCACGGACTCGACCTCGTCCTCGAGGACCACGACGTCCTCCACCGCTAGGTGTCCGCCGGTGCTGTAGTGGTGGAACGCCGCGGTGCGGGTGCGTCGCACGACGTCGAAGCGGGTGAGGTTTCCGCAGGAGGTGCATCGCAATCGAGGGGCCATGACCCGATCGTAGGTTGCCCCCCTCCGATTCTTCCGATGCTTGACGGGGAACATCTGTTCGGGAACACTGGACGGGTGCCCGAATCGGTCGTTGCCCCTCCCTCGTCACGTGAGCGACGCGCCGTTCAGCGCACATTCGACGACATGGGAACGCCGCTCAGTGAGGTCACGTTCTGCGTCATCGACTTCGAGACCACCGGCGGGTCTTCCGACACCGATCGGATCACCGAGATCGGTGCGGTCAAGTACCGCGGCGGCGAGTGCCTGGGAACCTTCCAGACCCTCGTCAACCCCGGGGTCCCGATCCCCCCGTACATCACGATGCTGACCGGCATCACCGAGTCCATGGTCTTCCCCGCGCCACGGATGGAGTCGATCCTCGGCACCCTCGTGCACTTCATCGGTGACGCCGTGATCGTCGCCCACAACTCCCGGTTCGACATGGGCTTCCTCAACGCGGCGTTGCTTCGAGACGATCGCGATCCCCTCGCGAACAAGGTGGTCGACACCGTGCCTCTGGCCCGCCGACTGGTGGGCAGCGAGGTGCCCGACTGCAAACTCGGCACTCTCGCATCGCGTCTGCGTCTTGCGCACCAACCGAGCCACCGAGCGCTGGACGACGCGTTGGCGACCGCCGACCTGTTGCACCTCCTGCTCGAACGCGCCGCCGGATACGGCGTGCTCGGCTTGGACGATCTCATCGGACTCCCGCGGCTCGACACCCATCCGCAAGCGGCCAAGTTGCGACTCACCGAGGACCTTCCCCGCGCTCCGGGTGTGTACATCTTCTCCGATGTGAACGGGCGCATCCTCTACGTCGGCAAGGCCACGAACCTGCGTCAGCGGGTGCGGAGCTATTTCAGCACCGGAGAGAGTCGGCGCAAGGTCGGATCGATGTTGCGCGTCGTGCATCGTGTCGATCACATCGAAACCCCGGACCCGATCACCGCCGAGATCCTCGAGATGCGGCTCATTCGACGCGTGATGCCGCAGTACAACCGTGCGGGGACGACCAGCAACAAGTACTGCTACGTACGACTCACTCTCGAGGAGGAATGGCCTCGACTGGTGATCGTCAAGAACCCCGGCACCGGGAAAGCGGCGGCCGGCATCCACATCGGGCCCCTGCCCAGCCGCACCGCGGCGCGACTGGTGGTGGAAGCGATCGAGTCGGTGGTTCCCCTGCGACGGTGCACGGTTCGCATGGGCCGCACCTACGCCGCCCCCGCGGATGCACCGGTCTGCTCGGCGGCTCAACTCGGCGTGGCCATGTGTCCCTGTTCGGGTACCGCCGACCCCGAGAAGTACGCCGAGGTCGTGCGATTCATCGCCTCGGCCCTCACCGCCGACTCGTCGCCGCTCTTCGGCATGCTCGACGAGAAGATGCGTGCACTCGCCGTGGCCCAGCGATACGAAGAGGCCGCCAACGTACGCGACCGCATGCAGGCGCTGTCGCAAGCGCTTTCCCGCCAACGACGTTGCGAACAGCTTCGCCGCGCCCAACGACTGATGGTTCGACACAACGGCGTGGTGTTCGAACTCGATCATGGCGTCCTCGTGGCCACCCGACTCGACGACCAGATGTTCACGCCCTTGACCACGAATCCGGGTCCGGTGCTCACGACCGTCGAATCGTTGCTCATTCCCGCGACCCCACCGACGGCTCAGGGCGGACCCTTGTCCCGCGACTTGTACGACGAGTTGATGTGCGTCTCCCGCTTCCTGGAGGCCCACGCGCGATCCATCGACGTCGTCGAATGCACGGGGAACCTGAGTTCGCCGCGGTGCCCGATTCCGGAACCGGGTGGAACGACCCTGCGTCAAGTCGCCTGACGGGCTCCGCCGACGTCGATACTCAGGTCCAATATTCGACCGTCGTTCTCCTCCACCATCGGCCGCATCCGGCGCACGAGTTCCGCGGACGCCTCGACGGTGGTCAACGCGGCAACGCTGGGGCCCGACCCGGACAACCACGAAACGATGGCTCCGTTGCGCACGAAGGCGTCGCGTACCGCCCGAGATCGCGGTGCGGCTTCGAATCGCGTCTCTTGATGAAGACGATCCTGCACTCCGAGGGCCAACAGTCGACGATCGCCGAGCCGCAGACCTTCCGCGAGCATCAACACTCGACCCATGTTGAACACCGCGTCGCTGCGAGTGACCACGTCGCCCAACGTTCCCCGACTCTTCGACGTGGACGTGCTCGACGCGGGCACCCACACCACGAGTCGCGCGTCGAATCCGACCGGGATGTTCACCACCGCACGATCAGCGACGGCGACGACGCCCCCGAACAAACTGGCGGCCACGTTGTCGGGATGACCCTCGATCGTCGAGGCTCGATCGAGGATCTCGTCACGACGCTCCTCGATGAACCCGTTGCCATCGGTCGGCGCGACGCCTTCGCGGGACATCAGTCCGATGATGGTTCCGGCCACGATCGCCGCTCCGGAGAAGCCGAGGCCCCGACCCGACGGAATCGAGCTCTCGAACCACACCTCCCCGCGTCCTCCGGCGGCGGAGAATGCGACTCGTGCCGGATGTCGGTCGGACAATCCGTGTTCGTCTCGTCCGAATCCCATGCGCACGTGCGCGCCCAACGCCATCGCGAGGACGTCGAAACCCGGCCCCAAGTTGGCCGAAGACCCGGGGACGACCACGGCCGTCCCGATGCGATCAGGCACCGCAGTCGGCCAAAGCCGCTCGGGACTCCGACACGAGTCCCTCGAGAACCGACCGCGCCGCGCCCGAGTCGATCGCCGCGGAGGCACGCTCGAGACCCTCCTCGAGGCTGCTGACCGCGTCGGCCACCACCAGTCCGGCGGCGGCGTTCAGCAACACGATGTTGCGCACCGGACCCTGCTCGCCATCGAGGAGTCGGCGCACCACCTCGGCGTTGTGTCGAGGGGTGCCCCCCACCAACTCGTCCATGATCGCCGGAGCCAGTCCGAGAGAAACCGGGTCGACCACGAAGTTGCGCACCGCTCCTCCGCGCAACTCGAGCACGGTCGAGGTTCCGGTGGTGGTCAATTCGTCGAGCCCACCACCGTGCACCACCCACGACGACACCGAACCGTGAAGACGCAACGAGGCCAGCATCCGCTCGGCCACCAGTGGATTCGCCACACCGATGAGCTGACGCTTCACGCGACCGGGATTCGCCATCGGACCGAGAAGATTGAACACCGTGGGGATCCCGATCTCACGCCGCGCCGGAGCCGCGAATCGAAATGCCGGGTGGTAGCGAGCGGCGAGGCAGAACCCCATACCCACCTTCTCGACGCAACGCTTCACTCCCTCGGGCGAGAGTTCGACGACCACACCGAGGGCCTCCAGAACGTCGGCGGTGCCGCATTGCGACGACGCGGCGCGGGCCCCGTGCTTGCACACCGGCACGCCCGCACCGGCCACCACGATGGCCGACATCGTGCTGACGTTCACCGAATGACTGCGATCACCACCGGTGCCGACGATGTCGATGGCCCGATCCCGAACCGAGTCGTCGAGCCGCACGAGCGTGGCGGCGTCGAGGACCGCGTCGAGCAATCCGGACAACTCCTCCGGGGTCTCGCCCTTGGCACGTAGGGCCACGATGAAACCGATCAGTTGCGCCGCGGTGGCTTCGCCTTCGAGAATCGTCGTCATGGCCGCTCGCGCGTGGCTGGCCGGCAAATCCTGCCGGTCGAGCAGCGCGGACAACAGTGCGGGCCAACCGCCGATGGCGTCCAGAGTGAGGGTCTCGTCCATCACGCGGTCAGGCTAGCGAGCCGCGACGGAACGAGCCGAGGCGATTGTCAGGCAGTGCGACGGCGTTGACGCACGATGCGACGACGTTCGCGTTCGGTGGTGCCACCCCACACACCCACCTTCTCACGACTGGCCAAGGCGTGTTCCAGACACGCGATGCGCACGTCGCAACCGTCGCAGATGTTCTTGGCCACGTCGGCCTCGTCATCGGTTTCCGGAAAGAACACCTCGGGGTCCAAACCCCGACACGCCCCCAAATCCCGCCAGATCACGTCGCTCACCATGTCCCCACGTACCTTCCCCGTGGCGGACAATAGAACGAGGTCGTTCCTTTGTGAAGAGGCCGGTGAAAAAGTGCCCCTGACCTGCCCCTCAGGGCAGCAGATCGCCCAGGAATTCCTCGCGATTCGCGTCGGTCAACATGATCTCTTCGAGGTACGCGGGGTGGTCGCAGGCGAACATCGCCTCGCCCGAATCCAAGGCGTTGACGTCCTCCGGAGAGAACTCGAATTGAACGTAGTGAACCGCGGCGGTGATCGCTTCGCGGGTGAGTTGGCTGGCGTGTTGGGCCTCGGTGATGGAGCGCACCGTGCGACCACTGGGGAGGCGGAACACCAACGACGACTCGATGCCGACCAACTTCGGAAGCCATTCGCGCATCTGCTCGTCGGAGGTGAGTTCGATGAACAAGGTGGCGCAGAGCTGACCCGCCTCGGGGATCATCGGGTTGTAGATGTCGAGCTCGGTCTGGATCTCCTCGTCGGTCGCCAGTCGCTCGACGCGGGCCATCTCCTGGATCTGATGGCGGATCGTGTCACGGTTCTCGAAGACGACCGACACGAACGGTCCGAGGGCCAGACGGCGACGCTGTTTCATCGCGATGACCCTGGCCTTGAAGGCTTCGCGTTCGCGCTCGTACGCGCGGACGTCGGCGATGTCGTCGAGGGTGAGCTTGCGGGGGGTGATGGTGTTCATGTCTTGCTACCTCCTCTTATCATTCTTCGGGGATTCCGTAGGCGCGGGCCACCACTTGCAGCGGGTGCAACGAGATCTGCCCCGTCTGCTCGTTGATGGCTCCGTTGGCCAGGTGACAGTCGCCGACGACCACGTCGCCGCCGGCCTTGATGATCTCGTCGCCGAGCTTGCGTCCGATCGGAATGGACAACTCGGCGTTCTCGGCCCGCAGACCCCACATGCCGTCGATGCCGGAACACTGCTGCACCAATTTGATCTTGGCGCCGGTCAACTTCATGAGGTCACGACTCTTGAGACCGATGTTCTGGGCCCGCAGGTGACACGGCGTGTGGTACGTGATGGTTTCGGGGATGTCACCGGAGAACTCGGTGTCGAGCGCGGTGCCCTCGGCCTTGTGCAGTTTGACGAGGTATTCGCTGGCGTCGTAGGTGTGATCAGCGACCAACTGCGCGTCGGGTCCGCCCACGTAGTCGACATAGTCCTTCTTCAACACGTAACCACAGGTGGGCTGCGGGACCACGATGTCGTTGCCCTTGCGGACAGTGTTGGCCAGGGCCGCCACGTTCTTCTCGGCGATCTTCGTGAAACTCTCGATGTCGCCGCTGTGCAGGAACGGGGCGCCACAGCACTGCGTGGTGTCGGCCAACGAGCACTCCACCCCGTTGCGCTCGTACACCTTCACGAGGTCCTG
>Ga0172376_10003225_pt1 | contig 19463 bp, 19 predicted proteins | sample Lak35m_FD_121114 | JGI IMG/M metagenome (GOLD analysis project Ga0172376, IMG submission 121114) | Freshwater microbial communities from Kabuno Bay, South-Kivu, Congo - kab_092012_35m | ecosystem: Environmental > Aquatic > Freshwater > Lake | place: Democratic Republic of the Congo: South-Kivu... | reverse complement strand
GGGCTGCAAGCCCATGGGCGGAGCATCAGCATCCGCCTGAATTGATCAAGGAAAAAGGACGGGACCATGATAACAAAACGCGACTTGCTTGCCGGTTTGGCGCTGCTGCCTTGGGCCAGCCCCGCCTTGGCGCAGGAATACCCCTCTCGCCCGATCCGCCTGCTGGTCGGTTTTGCGGCAGGCGGTTCCACGGATGTTTTTGCGCGCGCCATTGCGCCGCGCTTGCAGGCATTGCTGGGCCAGCCTGTGGTGATCGAAAACCGTCCTGGTGCAGGCGGCAATATCGCCACGGAAGCGACGGCACGGAGCGCGCCGGATGGCTATACGTTGCTGCTCGGCACCATCGGGCCGCTCGCGATCAACCCCACACTTTACGGCAATCTTTCCTTTGATCCGCTGAAGGATCTCACGCCTGTTTCGCTGGTGGGTGAGGTGCCGAATGTCCTCGCCGTGCCGGTGGATCGGCCCTTTCGCAGCGTGGCGGATATCATCGCCGCCGCGAAGGCGCGGCCCGAGGCGTTGAATTTCGGTTCTTCCGGCATTGGCTCGGCGGGGCATTTGGCGGCGGAACAGCTCAATCTGATGGCGGGTATTCGCACAACCCATGTGCCCTATCGCGGCGGTGGCGCGCTATTGCCGGAATTGATCGCGGGGCGCGTGGATTACGCCTTCACCACGGCGTTGAATGGCATTCCGCAGGCGGAAGCGGGCAAGCTCCGCATTCTTGGTGTGCCCAATGGCAAGCGCGTGCCGCTGCTGCCCGAGATCCCGACCATCGCGGAATCCGGCCTGCCTGGTTTTGATGGCGTGGATTGGGCGGCGATGATGGCCCCGCCTGGCCTGCCGGCACCGATCCTGGCGAAGCTCAATGCCGCGATGCAGAGCGTGCTGAAGGAACCGGAATTGGTCGCTGCCATGGCTGCGCGGCGCCTGGTGCTGGAAGCATCTACGCCCGAGGCTTTGGCTGAATTTTTGCGGCAGGAAACCGCGCGCTGGGCGCCGGTGGTGCGCGCTTCCGGCGCGCGGCCTGACTGACGCTTTAGCCCTTTACGGCAAACCCTTCTTCTTCCACCGCGCGCACTACCTCCGCGCGCAGCAGCTTGGTTTGCGCGATAACGCGCTTGGCGGCCAAATCCACCTCGACCTTCGCCGCGCCATCCAGTGCGGTGATGGCGTTGGTCACGGCGCGGATGCAATGCCCGCAGCTCATGCCCTCAACGTTAAGCGTGATGGCGTCAGCCATGGCATTTCTCCTTTCCTTTTTGTTTGGTCGCATTTTCCGAGCCGCCAAGTGAAGCCACTTGGCTTGAAAATGCTCCGCCTAATTCTTCCAAAATCGGGCAATCCGGCCGGTCATCGCCATGGCAATGCGCGGCCAAATGGCGCAGGCTTTCCGCCATGGCGCTGAGGGATTTAGCCTTGGCTTCCAGTGCCGCGACATGATCCAGCGCAAGGCGTTTCACCTCCGCACTCGCCCGCGCGCGATTGCGCCAAAGATCAAGCAAGCGCTTCACATCCTGAAGCGGAAAGCCAAGGTCACGCGCATGGCGAATGAAGCGCAGCTCCGCGACGTCGGCCTGAGAATACACACGATAGTGATTGGCGCCGCGCCCGGCGGAGATCAGCCCAATCGCCTCATAATGGCGGATCATTTTGGCGGAAATACCCGAAGCGCGGGCCGCGTCACCGATATTCATGGCCGGGGCCTCCAGCGTGAAAGCAGCAGCGCATTGGTGAGCACACTCACGCTGGAAGCCGCCATCCCCGCGCCCGCAATCGGCGGTGAGAGCAAGCCGAAAGCGGCCAGCGGCACACCAAGGAGATTATAGCCAAAGGCCCAGAACAAATTCTGCCTGATCTTGCGCAAAGTCAGCCGTGTAATCTCCAAAGCCGCTGGCACCAGCGCTGGATCACCGCGCAACAGTGTGATGCCGGCAGATTGAATGGCGATATCCGTCCCCGTGCCCATCGCAATGCCAAGATCAGCGCGGGCAAGGGCCGGCGCGTCATTCACGCCATCGCCAACCATGGCGACAGCTTCGCCCGCTTCCTGCCAGGCAGCGATGCGCGCGGCCTTGCCATCGGGCAAAACCTCGGCGGCGACATCGGTAATGCCAAGCGGGTTGGCGACGGCAAGGGCAGCGGCGCGCTGGTCACCACTGATCATGGCAGGCTTCACGCCAAACGCGGCAAGCCCCGCCACCGCAGCGGCAGCGCCGGCGCGCGGTGCATCTTCAAACAGGAATAGCGCACGCGCTTCACTGCCTTCGATCAACCAGGAAAGGCTTTGCCCCGCTGCCTCGCCGGCGGCGGCTGCTTCGGCCAAGGTGTCGCGTACCGCGCCCGCTTCCTGCAACAACCTGGAACTGCCAAGCGCATAGCGTCGCCCGCCGACCACGCCCTCCACGCCGCGTCCGGGCAAGGCGCGGAAATCGGCAGCGGGCGGCCCAGCGCCAGCCTCGCGCAACACCGCCCGCGCCAGGGGATGTTCACTGCCTGCTTGCAGCGCGGCAGCAATGGCGAGCGCTTCTTCGCGCGTCATGCCGGGCGCGGGATGCAAGGCGGCCAAGCGCGGCTTGCCTTCCGTCAGTGTGCCGGTCTTGTCGAAGGCAACCAGGGTAATGCGCCCGGCGCGCTCAATCGCCTCGGCATCGCGCAGCAATATGCCGGCCCGCGCTGCCGCCCCGGTGCCGGCCATGATGGCCGCCGGAGTAGCAAGGCCAAGCGCACAAGGGCAGGCGATCACGAGGACGGAAACAGCATGGATCAGCGCGGCTTCAAAACCCACGCCTGCCAGTAACCAACCGATCAAGGTCGCCAACGCCACGCCCAAAACCACTGGCACGAAGACCGCACTCACGCGATCCACCAGCTTTTGCACGGGCGCGCGTGATGCCTGCGCCGCCGCGACCAACTGCGCCACGCGGGCAAGCGTTGTATCGCCACCCACGGCAAGGGCTTCGATCACCAAGCGCCCATCCAAAGCCATGGTGCCGGTTGAAACGCGCACCCCTTCTTCCTTTTCCACCGCACGGCTTTCGCCGGTCAGCGCGCTTTCATCCACGCCCGCGCGGCCCTCTCGCACCAGGCCATCCACGGGAATACGCTCACCGGGGCGCACCACCACCAGATCACCCATGGAAAGCAAGGCCGCGGGCACTTCGCGTTCCTCGCCCGCTTCCAGCCGCCGTGCCTGACGGGGGCTGAGGTCAAGCAAGGCGCGGATGGCGGCCCCGGTCGCGCGCTTGGCGCGGGCTTCCAGATATTTGCCGAGCAGGACGAAGAAAATCACCACCGCTGCGGCTTCGAAATAAAGATGCGGCGTGCCGTGATGTGCGGGCGTGGTCAGCAATAGCCAGGTGGAAAGCGCCCAGGCCGCGCCGGTGCCGAGTGCCACCAGCACATCCATATTGCCCGTGCCGGCACGGATCGCAGCATAGCCCGCGCGCCAAAACCGCGCGCCGAGCCAGAATTCGACAAAACTCGCCAGACCAAATTGTGCCCAACCGCTTGGCATCCAATCCTGGCCGAGCCCCATGCCGATCATGCCGATCAGAAACGGGGCCGAGAATATCCCGGCCAGCACCACATCGCGCCGTTCGGCGGCAAGCGCTCGTGCCACCGCTTCCTCCCCGGCTTCCGATGTGCTGCCGCGCAATTCATAGCCAGCGGCTTCAACCGCAGCGCGGAACGAAGCCTCAGTCACACCCGCAATCGCCCTCACATGCGCCTGTTCCGAGGCTGGGTTGACGCGCGCTTCCAGCACCCCCGGCACGGCGCGGAGTGCGGCTTCAACGCGCCCCGCGCAGGCCGCGCAACTCATGCCGCCAATGGCAAGGTCGAATTGCGCTTCCGTCACGCCATAGCCGGCACCTTCAACCGCCTGTTTCAGCGCCGCCGCATCGGCGCTGCCCTGCACTTCAGCGCGATCCGTGGCGGGGTTTACCTGCACCTCCACCACGCCGGGCAGTTTGCGGAGTGCCCGTTCCACCCGCCCGGCGCAGGCAGCGCAGGTCATGCCTTCAATGGGCAGGGACAGGCGCGGCAGGGGGGCAGCGGCATCGGGCATGATGGGGCCTATGTGGCGCTTCCCATTATGGGAAGGTCAAGCCCAGAGCGATTGACGAAGGCGTCATCCATGCCGAGATAAAACGCATCATGCCTGCCCTGTTCCTTGCCCTTCTCGCCCTGCTCCTGGCCCCATCCCCTGCACTGTCGCAGACGGAGCCCTTCAGGGTGCTCAATCAAACCGAACAATCGGCCCATTCGCTTTTTGCCGTGCGCACGGGGCGGCCGGATTGGGGCGCCAATATGCTGACGCGCGGCCCGCTGGCGCCAGGTAACGGGATTAACATACGCCCCACCGAGAATGCCGGCTGCCGCTTTGATTTTCGCATGGTGCTGAGCGATGGGCGGGAGGTCATCAATCGCGGCCAGGATATTTGCGCGGAAAAAATCGTTGCCATGCAATCACCCCTGCCCCGCCCGCCGGGCGCCGCCGCGCCGGCCCCAGGCGCCCGCGATGATGCACAACCCCGGCCCTTGCGCCAAAACCGCCCGCCGGGCGCCGCCGCGCCGGCCCCAGGCGCGCCGCCACAGGCCGGCCGCGGGCGCGCTTCCACCGGCACGGGCTTTGTCGTGGCGCGCGACCGCGTGCTGACCAATCATCACGTGATTGATGGCTGCAACGCCATCACCGTGCGCAGCGCCGATGGCCGCACCCTGCCCGCCACCATGCCGGCACGGGTTGATGTGCAACGAGACCTGGCACTGCTTGCCGTGCCGAATGATCCCGGCCCCGTTCTGCCATTCCGCGCCAATCCCGTCCGGCGGGGCGAAAGTGTGGTGACTTATGGCTTCCCGCTCGCGGGGCTTTTGGCGGCAGGGCCAACCTTGACGACGGGGGAGGTCAGCGCACTTGCGGGGCTTGCCAATAATGAACAGCATTTTCAGATCAGCGCGCCGGTGCAGCAGGGCAATTCCGGCGGGCCATTGCTTGATCGGCAGGGTCATGTGATGGGCGTGATTGTGTCCAAGCTGAATGCCCAGCGTATCGCGCAACGCACCGGGGATATTCCGCAAAATGTGAATTTCGCCATCAAGGGGACCGAGGCGCTTGGCTTCCTCCGCCGCGCCGGCGTGGAGCCCACGCTGCGCGAAAGCCCGCCCACGGAATTGAGCGCGGCCGAGGTCGGCGAACGCGCGCATGCCAGCGCGGTCTTTATTCGCTGCGAGAAATAAAACCGTCAGCTACTCAGCCCGACGCAAAGCGATATCGTATAGCGCCTCACCTTCCAGGCAAAAATAGACAATCGGCCAGCCGCTGGCCACAGCGAATTCGCTGACGGCCCGCTGCACCCCAAGCACTCCAAAACCGCGACGAACGATCCGGGCAAAATCGTTGAAAGCAAGATAGCCACCCGGCTTCACCTTGGGTGCGGCCGCGGCAATATCGGCGCAGACTGCATCATATCCATGATCAGCATCCACATAGATCATGTCGAAGCTTGCATCAGCGCAGGATTGCAGGAAGGGTACCGAAAGCGCCTCATGCCGCTGCACACGAGGGTCAGCCAGTACATCGACCCGACACAGGCTGAAGGTAACATCAGCCAAATGCAGCTCGGCCGGTTGCATGATGTCCAGAATGGTGCGCGCAAAGTCACCCTTATAGGTACCAATTTCCGCAACCACGCCGCCGCTCGGAAAGCGGCGCAGCATTTCAATCCGATCTGTAAGCATTTGGCAGCCGTCAAGCTGCGACTGAGGAATCTTTGGCGCAAAAGGCGAATCAGCCTGAAAGGCCAAACGCCCAAGCCGCCAATATTGCTTCAGGCTTTCGGGCAGGGCCCGACGGATGGCTAGTTCAAGCCGATAGACGCGATCACCAGACACCAAACATCGCCCCCCCTGACAAGATCGTCCTTTGGCATATTCGCAAGGATGGGTCGAGGCAATTGAGCAGTCTCAAGCCCCGTCTATTGCCTGCGCGAGTGCGGCAAAGGAATCCTCAACCGTTGAAATCTCGCCCTTGCGTTGGTGGAGCACCGCTTCAATGCGCGGCGCCAGCTTCACCGCCGCATCCGCTTCCGGGTCATTGCCGGTGCGATAGGCGCCAAGCCGCACCAGATCCTTCACCTCATTATAGGTGGAGAGCAAACGCTTGGCCTCCGACACCAATTGCCATTCATCTTCTTCCAAAACCCCCGGCATGCTGCGGGAGACTGAGCGCAATACATCCACCGGCGGATAGCGCCCGGCCTCCGCAATCCCGCGGTCCAACACCACATGCCCATCCAGAATGCCGCGCACAGCGTCCGCCACGGGTTCATCATGATCATCGCCTTCGACCAGCACGGTGAAAAGCGCGGTAATCGCCCCCGGCGCATTATCTGGCCCCGGCCCTGCGCGTTCCAGCAAGCGCGGCAATTCAGTGAAGACAGAAGGCGGGTAGCCGCGCGTGGCGGGTGGTTCGCCGACGGCCAAGCCAATTTCACGCAGCGCCAAGGCAAAGCGCGTCACGCTATCCATCAGCAGCAGCACCTGCAGACCCTCATCGCGGAAATGCTCGGCGACGGTCATGGCGGCATAGGCGGCTTCGCGGCGCAAAGGTGCGGCGCTATCCGATGTGGCGCAGACAACCACGCTGCGCGCAAGGCCTTCAGGCCCCAAATCATCTTCGATGAATTCGCGCAATTCGCGCCCGCGTTCGCCAACCAGCGCAAAGACAATCACATCCGCCGCCAAGCCGCCCGCCAGCATGGCCATCAGCGTTGATTTCCCAACGCCGGAGGCCGAGAAAAGCCCAAGCCTCTGCCCGCGTCTGACTGGCGTGAACAGATCGAGCACCCGCACACCAAGCGGTAGCCGCACGCCAAGCCGAGAACGCTGCGCCGCCGCCGGCGCCGGCGCATGGGTTGGGCGTTGAATGGCGCCTGGTGCCGGCATGGGGCCGCCATCCAAGGGCCTGCCCATCGGGTCCAGCACGCGCCCAAGCCAGGCATCGGAAACGGGCAAGGCAGGGCGCGGCGCCAGCGTGGCGCGCATGCCGGATGTCAGGCCCGTGAGCGGCCCAAGCGCAATCGCCTGCGCCTTGCCATCACGAAACCCAGCGATTTCCGCCATGACCGGCGCGCCGGTCGGCGGCGTGATCGCCACCCGATCCCCAATCGCCGCCAGCGGGCCAAAGCCTTCCAGCGTAATCGTGAGCCCGGTGATGGCATTGACGCGGCCATGGACGCGTTCACGCGGCAAGGCGCCCAGGGCAGCGGCGGTGGCGTGGAAATCAGGCAGCATTCGTATCTTATACCACGCTTTGGTCTCATCTGGGTAAAGACTCGCTGGCAAGGCAGGCCAGGCACCGCTTGATTCTTCCGCCCCTTCGGCCCAAGGATCAGCGCCATGATCCTGCTGATCGACAATTATGACAGTTTCACCTTCAACCTTTTCCACTTCCTGGGCGATCTTGGCGCGCGGGTGGAGGTCAGGCGAAACGACGCCATAGACCCGCAAGGGGTGCTGGCGATGAAGCCCGAAGCCGTGGTGCTTTCCCCCGGCCCCTGCACGCCCAATGAGGCCGGGATTTGCCTGCCGCTGATCTCGCTCGCAGCGGAGGTTAAACTGCCGATCCTGGGTGTCTGCCTGGGCCATCAGGCGATTGGCCAGGCTTTTGGCGGGCGCGTGATCCGCGCGCCGGAGCCAGTTCATGGCAAGGTTTGGGATGTGCATCACGGCGGGACGGATGTTTTCGCGGGCCTGCCCTCACCGTTTTCAGCCACGCGCTATCATTCGCTGATTGTGGAGCGTGAAACCCTGCCCGCGAGCCTCCGCCCCACCGCCTGGACGGAAGATGGGCTGATCATGGGCTTGGCGCATCGGGAATTGCCGGTCTGGGGGGTGCAATTCCACCCGGAAAGCATCGCCTCGGCCCATGGCCACGATATTCTGCGCAATTTCCTGAAACTGGCCGGCGCCAGCCATGGCGCTGCCGTCTCGGCCTGATCCCATGTCGCTGAAGCCCATCATTGCGCGGCTGGCGGATTCAGCGCGCCTGACCGAGATTGAGGCCGAGGAAGCCTTCGGCATCATCATGGCGGGCGAGGCAACACCGGCGCAAATCGCCGGCATGCTGATGGCAATGCGCCTGCGCGGCGAAACGGTTGAGGAAATGACCGGCGCGGTGCGCGCCATGCGCGCGCGCATGGTCGCGATTGAAGCGCCAGCGGGCGCGATGGATATCGTCGGCACCGGGGGGGATGCGGCGGGCACGCTCAATATCTCCACCACCACCGCCATGGTCGTGGCGGGCTGTGGCGTGCCGGTGGCGAAGCACGGCAATCGCGCGCTGTCATCACGTTCCGGCGCGGCGGATGCCATCTCGGCGCTTGGCATTTCGCTGGATGTGCCGATGGAAAAACTACCCGACATACTGCGCGATGCGGGGATGGTGTTCCTAATGGCGCCCCGCCATCACGCTTCCATGCGCCATGCCGCCGGGCCGCGCATGGAATTGGGCACGCGCACGATTTTCAACCTGCTCGGTCCGCTCGCCAATCCCGCCCGCGTCACGCGGCAAATGACGGGTGCTTTTTCGCCCCAATGGCTGCGCCCAATGGCCGAGACGCTGGCGCGACTCGGCACTGAACGCGCCTGGCTGGTGCATGGGCAGGGGCTGGATGAACTGACCCTTGCCGGCGAAAGCCAAGTGGTCGCGCTGGAAGATGGCGCCATTCGGGAATTCACCGTGACCCCGGAAGATGCCGGGCTGCCCCGCGCTCCGGCTTCTGCGCTCAAGGGGGGCGACCCAGCGGAAAACGCCACCGCCTTGGAATCGCTGCTGCATGGGGCGCATGGCGCCTATCGCGATGTTGTTTTGCTCAATGCCGCCGCATCCTTGATTGTGGCCGGCAAGGCAGCGGACCTGAAGGCCGGCGTCGCTTTGGCCGCCCGGGCCATAGACGAAGGCGCCGCCTTTGGAGTATTGGCGCGCCTCCGGGCGCTTTGCCCCCCCAAGGACCCTGCTGGATGAACGCACCCCATATCTCGGTGCCCTCGACCGATGCCGCATCGGTCCCTGACACCCTGGCCCGTATCCTGGCCGATAAGGCGCGCGAAGTCGCCGAACGGATGGAAATCACGCCGCAGGCGGAGATTGAACGCCGCGCCGCCAGCGCACCGCCGCTCCGTGATTTCGTGGGCGCGCTTTGTGAGCGCATTGGCGAAGGCCGCACCGGGCTGATTGCTGAAATCAAGCGCGCCTCCCCTTCCGGTGGCCTGATTCGTGACCCGTTTGAACCCGCCGCCCTGGCCCGCGCTTATGAAACCGGCGGCGCTGCCTGCCTTTCCGTGCTGACCGATGCGCCCTGGTTCCAAGGCGCGGTTGAGCATCTGGAAGCCGCGCGCGCCGCCTGTGCGCTGCCCGTGCTGCGGAAGGACTTCATGATCCATCCCTGGCAGGTGTTTGAAGCCCGCGCCATGGGCGCTGATTGCATTCTGCTGATCATGGCGGCGTTGACCGATGCGCAGGCGAGTGAATTGGAAGCCATTGCCCGGTCGCTTGATATGGCGGTGCTGGCCGAAGTGCATGACAGGCGCGAATTGGACCGCGCGCTTGGCTTGGAAACCCGCCTGATCGGCATCAATAACCGCGACCTGCGCACGCTGCAGACCGATCTGGCGACCAGCGAAGCGCTCGTCCCGCTGGTGCCGGCAGATCGCCTGCCGGTCGCTGAAAGCGGCATTCGCACCCCCGATGATGTGCGCCGCATGGCTGCTGCCGGGGCACGCTGCATTCTGGTGGGCGAGCATTTGATGCGTCAGGCGGATGTCGCTGCCGCCGCGCGCCAATTGGTGGACGTGTCCTGACCGCGCCGCGCCTCACGCATTTCGATGCCGCAGGGCGCGCGGCGATGGTGGATGTCTCGCCCAAGGCCGAAACGGCGCGGACGGCCACTGCTCGTGGGCGGATTGTGATGGCGCCTGAAACGCTGGCGCTGATCAGGGAAGGCCGCGCCGGCAAGGGCGATGTACTGGGGGTCGCGCGGCTCGCTGGCATCATGGCGGCCAAGCGTACATCGGATCTCATTCCGCTCTGCCATCCGCTGATGATCTCCAAGGTTTCGGTTGATCTGGAACCGGAAGGCGATGATGCCATTGTGATCGAAGCGACCGTCAGCCTGACCGGCAAGACGGGGGTGGAGATGGAAGCACTCACCGCCGTCAGCATCGCGGCCCTCACGGTCTATGACATGGTGAAGGCCGCGGATCGCGGGATGCGGATTGAGGATATCCGCCTGGTGCATAAGGCCGGCGGCAAATCGGGCGAGTTCATCAGTGGCTGAGAAGGGCGGCTTGCTGTCGGTTGAGGAAGCCCGCGCGCGCATCCTGGTCGCGCTGACACCCACTGCTGCCGAGACCATTGCGCTCCCCGAAGCGGCCGGTCGCGTCTTGGCGCGGCCGGTGCTGGCGCGCCTCACGCAGCCGCCGGCGGCGGTCTCCGCCATGGATGGCTATGCGCTGCGCGCGGCGGATGGCGTTTTGGGTGCCAGGCTTGCCGTGATTGGTGCGGCGCCGGCGGGGCATCCCTTTGCCGGGTTGGTCGGGCCCGGTCAGGCCGTACGGATTTTCACCGGCGGCTTTGTCCCTGAAGGGGCGGATGCGATCCTGTTGCAGGAAGATGCCGAAGCTTCCGATGGCTGCGTCGTAGTCAAGGAAAGCGTGACCGTCGGGCGCTGGGTGAGAAAGCGCGGCCTCGATTTCGCTGAAGGCGAGGCGCTGCTGGCGGCTGGCCGGCGCTTGACAGCGCGCGATATCGGCCTTGCCGCGGCCAGCAATAACCCTTGGCTTGCCGTGCATCGGCGCCCGCGCATCGGCATTTTGGCGACGGGCGATGAAATCGCGCTCCCCGGAGACCCCATCCCGCCCGGTGGCATTGTCAGTTCCAATGCCCATGCCCTGGCCGCCTTGATCCGCGCGGCGGGTGGCGAGCCCATTGTGCTGCCCATCGCGCCGGATGATGCCAGCGCCATTGCCGATGTCGCTGCCGCCGCCCAAGCCTATGACATGCTGGTGACGACCGGCGGCGCCAGTGTGGGTGAGCATGATCTGATCCAGCAGGCACTCGGCAATGAGGGTTTTGAGCTCGGCTTCTGGAAAATCGCCATGCGGCCCGGCAAGCCCCTGATCTGGGGGCGGCTTGGGCGCGTGCCGGTGCTGGGGCTGCCGGGCAATCCGGTCTCGGCGCTGGTGTGTGCCATTATTTTCCTGCTGCCCGCCTTGGCGCGGCTTGCCGGCCTGCCCGGTGCGCCCACGCCAAGCCGGCGCGTGACGTGTGCCACGCCCCTGGCCGAGAATGACCGCCGCGCCGATTTCCTGCGCGCCAGCCTGGACGCGGATGCGGATGGCCGCGTCACGGTGCGGCCCTTTCCGGTGCAGGATAGCTCGATGCTGGCGACCCTTGCGCGTGCCGAGGCTTTGGTGCTGCGCGCACCCTTCGCGCCCGCCTTGCCGGCGGGGGCGGAAGTAGAGGCGATTATGCTGGGCGAATTGGGGGTTTGATCCGGCGCTATTCTGCGCGGATGCCCAATTGCCGGATCAGCGGGCCGAATTCGCCCCAGAGTTTGCGCATATGTTGCAGCATGGCCTCTGGCCCCAACGGGTCAATATCGAAGCCCACAGCCTCATAGCGCTGGCGCACTTCCGGCACGGCCATACCGTCGCGGATTTCTGTGTAGATGCGATCAATGATCGGGCGCGGCGTGCCCGCTGGCACCATCAGCCCATTCCAGCCGCCAACATCGTAATCCGCAGGCCCGCCCACAGCCGCGACCGGCGGAATGCCAGGCACCTGGGCCGAGGGCTTGCCGGTGCTGAGGCCGAGCGCCTTCAACTGCCCATCGCGCACCAACCGGCCAGCGGCAGCGGGCGTGTCAAAACCGAAATCCACCTGCCCGCCGAGCAATGCCGCCAGCGCCGGCCCGCTGCCCTGGAAGGGCACATGCAGCGCGTCCAAGCCTGATTTCGCGAGGAACAGCGCAGAAACCAAATGCTGCGCCCCGCCAATGCCTGATGAATTGTAGTTGTATTTGCCGGGATTGGCCTTCACGAGCGCCATGAAGCTCCGCAAATCCTGCGCGGGAAAATTCGGCTTCACCAGCAGCATGAAGGGCGCGATGCCGAAGAGCACCACCGGCGCCAATTCGCGTTCCACATCATAGGGTGTGCGCTGGACCAGCGGCCCAAAGGAAATAGGCCCAATCGAGGCCGAGAGGATCACATTGCCATCTGGCGGCGCCTTGGCGACCAAATCCGTGCCGATCTGCCCGCCCGCGCCGGGGCGGTTTTCCGGCACCACCACCTGGCCCAGGCGTTCCGACAAGCGCTGCCCGGCAAGCCGCCCGACCACATCTGTCGCCTGACCAGGCGGCCAGGGGATCACCATGCGGATTTGCCGATTGGGCCAGGGCGCCTGCGCAGCGGCAGGACTGATGGCACCGCGCAATATCGCCGGCGCGGCAAGGGGTGAAAGCGCCGTGAGCGCCAACAGCTTGCGACGGACAACCATGAAAACCTCCCGTTTTTTGTCTTGGGGTCGTGGTACCCCCTTTGATGGCGGGAAGCATGACGCAATCCGGGGCGGGAAGCAAAGCCTTGATGATCTGCCCTTGCCCCACGCGCTACTGTCCTATTGGATCGGGGCATGGGGCTTGGCAAAAAGGCTCCTGCAAAAACGGGGAGGAAAACGTATGCATTTGAAACGTCGCGCTGCGCTTGTCGCTGGCTTTCTTGCCGCACCTGCCATTGCGCGCGCGCAATCGCGCAGCGTCACGCTGGTGGTGCCCTTCGCCCCCGGCGGCACCACGGATATCGGCGCGCGGCTGATTGCGCCAAGGCTTGCCGCGCATCTTGGGCAGAATGTTGTGGTGGAAAATCGCGCTGGTGCCGGCAGCGCGACTGGCGCGGAACATGCGCGGCGGCAAGCACCTGATGGGCAAACGGTCTTGATCGCGGCGGCAGCCACACTTGCGGTCAATCCCGCGCTGTTTCCCGATACACCCTATGACCCGATCCGTGACTTCGCGCCGATTGCGCTGCTGGGCGTCACGGGCTTCGTGCTTGTGGTGTCGGCCGCTTCTGGGATTACCGATCTTGCAGGGCTTATCGCCAAACTTCGCGCGGAACCGGGCAAGCATAATTACGCCTCCGCCGGGGTTGGTTCCATGCCGCATCTGGCCGGCGAGTGGTTTCGCCACGCGCTTGGGCTGCAACCCGAACATGTCGCCTATCGCGGTGGCGGGCCCGCGATGCAGGCGATGCTCTCAGGCGAGGTCACTTTCATGCTGGAATCAGTGCCGACTGTTGCAGGCACCATCGCGGATGGCCGGCTACGCGCCCTGGCGCGCGCAAGCCTGCGCCCCGCCGGCCCATTTGCCGCACTGCCTGCGATAGCAGATCAGGCAATACCTGGATTTGATGCGGAAACCTGGATCCTGGCCGCCGCACCCGCCGGCACACCGCCCGCGACGCTTACGCGCCTGAACGCTGCCTTCAATGCGGCTTTGACCGAGCCCGAATTGGCGCAGCGCCTGGCGGAGATTGGCACGATTGCGGTGGCCGACAGCACACCAGCCAGCACCGCGCAGTTCGTCGCGCAGGAATTGGATCGGTGGAAGAACGTGATCAGTCAAACGGGCGTGAAGATTGAAAGGCGCTGAGATAGCGTCATGACGGATCTTTGGTGGTAGACCAGATCAGGTGCAAACCACGTCAAACGTCCATGACTAGCCGCGCCACTGCACAATCTTTTCCGCCACAAACAAGGTCGCAACCACGCTGCCGATAAAGATCAACACATGATTGCGGATGGCATCGCGCTTGGGCACCATGTCAACGGGCATTGGAGGCATGCTTGGCATGACCTCAGTCTGCGCGGCTTCCGCCGCCACTTCAGCCGGTGTCAGCGCCGGGCCCAGATAGCGAAAGCGCCGCGCTGCCTCTGCCGGCGCCAGGGCGCTGCCATCCCAGGAAAGCCATTGCCGCACCGCGGGATTCCACCCCAGCGGCACTGGCGCCTCGCCGCCATCATCCAAACGCGCCAACCAATGCCAGGGCCGCGCGGTATCGGCGGGCTCTCCAGGGCGGGCAGCATCAGGCCAAGCATTCATGGTGTTTCCCCTTATGGTTTGGAAAATGATTCCCGATCCCGGCGCGGGATGCAATCATTGCCGTTGCCTTGCCCTGACCAGCGCCGCGCCGCAGACTGACGCAGAAAGGAAACGCCATGGATCAGGATGCACGGGCGCGAAATCCGCTTTTCGGCCCGAATAAATTCAAGCTCGGCATTTTCAGCGCCAATTGCGATGGCGGCCTGACCATGAGCCGCGCGCCGGAACGTTGGAAGGCCGATTGGGATGACATTGCCGCCATGTCGCAAATCGCTGATGCGGCGGGCATTGAATTCATCCTGCCGGTCGCGAAATGGCGCGGTTATCAGGGGGATGCGAATATCTATGGCCGATCGCTCGAGACCCTGACCCATGGCGCGGCGCTTGCCGCCATCACCAAGCGCATCGCGATATTTTCCACCGTGCATGTGCCGATCGTCACGCCGGCTTTTGGTGCCAAGGCAATTGCAACGATTGACCATGTGAGCCATGGGCGCGCCGGGCTCAATATCGTCTGCGGCTGGAATCAGGCGGAATTTGATCTGCACGGCGTCACGATCCAGCAGGATAAGCGCTACCAGCACGGCCTGGAATGGTTCCGCATCTGGTCGAAAATGCTGGCAGGCGGGCCGGAATTCGATTGGGATGGCGAATTCTTCAAGCTCAAGAATTGCCACACCAATCCGGTATCCGTGCAGCGCCCCTGGCCGCCTGTCATGTCGGCTGGGTTTTCGCCAGCCGGACGGGATTTTGCTTCTCAAGCCGCTGATGTGCTGTTCCTGAATGTGACCGAATTGGACCAGGTGCCGGCACTGCTGGAAGATGTGCGCCAACACATGGCGCGGCATCAGCGCCAGATCAATGTTTTCACCATGGGCCATGTGGTCTGCCGCCCCACGCGGCGCGAGGCTGAGGAATTCTTCCATTATTTCGCCGAAGAAATGGCAGATACGGCGGGGCAGGCCTATTACCGGAGCAATCGCGGCGCCATGGTCGGCACGCCGGGGCAGCAGATCGCGCGGCCTTTTGAGAATCGCTTCACCCGCGAAGGCCGTTTCAAATTCGATGGCGCCTATCCCGGTTCCTACCCCTTTGTTGGCACGCCCGATGACATTGCCGATGAAATGGCGCGCATGAGTGCGACAGGGCTCGCCGGCTGCACCATCGCCTTCCTCGATTACCTCAAGGAAATTCCTTATTTCGTGCAGGAAGTGCTGCCGCGCCTTGAAAGGCTTGGGCTGCGCCGGCCGGGTTGAAGCCGGGCCTTGCCGTAGCCCTGCTTTCACCCCCAAACTTGGCCCAACAAAGGAGGCTTAGGACAATGGCGCAGATAACCCGTCGTGCGGCGCTTGGCGCTTCGGCATTGCTTGCCATGCCGGCCTTGGCGCAGCCGCGCTTTCCGGAACGGCCCATTCGTCTGATCATTCCCTGGGCGGCGGGTGGGCCGGCGGATATCGGCTTTCGCATCATGGCGGATCATGCCGCCCGCAGCCTCGGCCAGCCGGTGGTGGTGGAAAATCGCGGTGGCGCTTCCGGCATTCTGGGGGCGATGGCGCTGCAGGAAGCAAGGCCTGATGGCTATACGATTTCGCAAATGCATGTCGGCGTGGTGCGGCAAATGCTGCTCAATCCCCGCCCGCCCTATGATCCGATCAATGACCTGACTTACATCCTGCAAATCACCGGCTTCGTCATGGGCCTGGTGGTGCGCGCGGATTCACCCTGGCAGAGCCTTGAACAATTGCTGGCCCATGCCCGCGCCAATCCGGGCAAGTTGAATTTCGGCACGCTGGGTATTGGCTCCACACAGCATCTGGTGGTGGAACGCATCGGCTTTCAGCGCGGCTTGAGCTGGACGCATGTGCCTTATCGCGGCACATCCGATACGTTGCGCGCGCTGCTGGGCGGGGAGATTGATTTTGCCTCAGAAGCATCTGGCTGGGCACCGATGGTGGAAGCGGGGCAATTGCGCCTGCTCGCGATTTATACCTCGACCCGCGCCAAGCGGTTTCCGCTTGTGGCAACACTGAAAGAACAGGGCTTGGATATTGTGGTGGATAGCCCTGGCGGGCTGATCGGCCCGCGCGGGATGGATGCCGGCGTGGTGCGCGTGCTGGCGGAGGCTTTTACTGCCGCCGCACAAGACCCCGCGCATCTGCAATTTCTGGAACGCGTCAATCAGCCGCTGATCCTGCTGGATGGCCCGGCCTATCGGGAAGCGATGCGCCAAACCATGGATGAAGAACGCGCGTTACTACGGCGATTGAACTTAGGCCCAGCTTAAACTGCCGCACTGTGGCGCGTGGCGGCGGGCGCCAAATAGGCATCGAAGCACACTGCCAAATGCCGCAGAAAACGCGCGCCCTGCGCGGTCATCATCAGGCGCCCAGCGGCTTCCGTCACCAGATCATCGGCAATGAGCGAATCTAGCTTTGGCCGCGCGCTCGCTAAAATTTCAGCCGGGACCGTCGAAAGATCCAAGGCCTGGTCGCACATAATGCGCTCAATGATCTCTGCGCGGGTCAGATCCTCGCCACTGAAGGCGCGCCCGCGCGCAATCGGCAACCGCCCCGCTTCCACCGCCGCAAGCCAGCCACGTTCATAGGCATTATTCTGGAAGAAACCGGCGCGGCAACGACCAATCGCCGAGGCGCCCAGGCCGAGCAGCACCGGCGCTTCATCTGTCGTATAGCCTTGGAAATTGCGGCGCAGCCGACCTGAAGCAGCCGCATGCGCCATGGCATCTTCGGGCCGCGCGAAATGATCCAGCCCAATCGCACCATAACCCGCATCGGTCAGCACGCGCGCCGCCGCTTCCGCCTGCGCCATGCGGAGCGTCGCATCGGGCAAATCCTCAAGCCTGATCGCCTTTTGGTGCGTCTTCATCCAGGGCACATGAGCATAGCCGAAAACCGCCACGCGATCCGCGCCCTGTTCTGCAGCAAAACGGGCGGAGGCTTCAACTTCCGCCACCCCCTGCCCCGGCAGGCCATAGATCAAATCCATATTGATGCCGCCAATGCCGGCAGCGCGCAGCCTTTCAACCGCAACCGCCACTTGTTCGGCGGGCTGCACGCGCCCGATCAGCCGCTGCACCTTGGGCGAGATATCCTGCACGCCAAGGCTTGCGCGCGTCAGGCCCATGCCGGCCAGCGCATCAATCATGCGCGTGTCGAGCGTGCGCGGATCAAGCTCGGCAGCAATCTCGGGGTTCTGCTGAAATGGGAAATGCTGGCGGAGCGCTTCACCCAGCGCGATCAGCCCTTCCGGCCCGAGCGCGGTCGGTGTGCCACCGCCCAAATGCAAAGCCGACACACCGCCATGGGCGGGCAGCACCGCCCCCAATAGCCGCGCTTCTTCCGCCAAAGCCACGCCATAACGCGCAATACGCGCGGCTGAGCGCGTCACCGCCGTATGGCAGCCGCAATACCAGCAAAGCGATGCGCAAAACGGCACTTGCACGCAAAGCGACAGCGCATCGGTAGGGCTGGTTTCCGCCAACCAGCCGCGCAAGGCAGCCCCGTCCATTGGCGTGAAATGCGGCGCGGTTGGGTAGCTTGTGTAGCGCGGCAGATTGGCACTGGCATAGGTGAGCAGGCCAGAATCCGGCGCTTGGGCGGCTTGGGTCATGCCGCATAAAAAAGCCCGGACCAGCGGCCCGGGCTTTGCGTTGGCGCAAAAGCGCTTTTCAGATCAGCGCGGCAGCCGCCCGAATTGACCCGAACCGGGGGCCGAGGCCGAACGGCGGCGCGATTCCTGCCCGCCACCACCACCCGAAGCCCGACGGGGCCGTTGCTGCTGCTGTTGCTGCCGAGGCTTTGGCGCAGCACGCTGCGGGCGGGGCTGGCGCGGCGGACGGGCGGGCGCCGCTTCCTCGGCTTCGCCAGTACGGCGATCTTCGGCTGGGATTTGCGTGCGGATCAGTTTTTCAATCGCACGCAGCTTGTCACGATCCTCACCAGAGCAAAGCGCAATCGCAATCCCCGCCGCGCCGGCGCGTGCCGTGCGACCAATGCGATGCACATAGGTTTCCGGCACTTCCGGCAAATCGAATTGGATGACATGCGTCACGCCATCCACATCAATGCCGCGCGCGGCGATATCGGTCGCGACCAGCACCGGCGCGCGCCCATCACGGAATGCAGCCAAAGCCGCTTCCCGCGCATTCTGGGATTTATTGCCATGGATCGCATTGGCCTTGATGCCATCCTGATCGAGCTGATTAACAATCCGATCCGCCCCATGCTTGGTGCGGCTGAAAATCAGCGCGCGGCCAACGCCTTCACCGCGCAGCAATTCCGCCAAGACGCGGCGCTTATCCTGCCGATTGGCATGGATGACGCGCTGCGCCACTTTCTCGGCTGTGGTCGCCACCGGCGCCACCGCCACGCGTACCGGCGATTTCAGCATTTCATCGGCCAGGCGGTTGATTTCCACTGGCATGGTCGCGCTGAAGAACAGCGTCTGGCGTTCCGCAGGCACGGCGCGAATCAGGCGACGGATGGCCGGCAGAAAGCCCTTGTCCAGCATCTGATCCGCTTCATCCAACACCAGCGTGCTGACATGATCCAAGCGCGCGGAGCCCTGTTCCAGATGGTCCTGCAAGCGACCCGGCGTTGCCACCAGCACATCAATGCCGCGGCCCAAAGCCTGGCGCTGCCCGCCAAAGCCAACGCCGCCGAAAATCGTGGCGATGGAAAAGCCGAGATGCTTGCCATAGATGCGGAAGCTTTCGGCGATTTGCGTTGCCAATTCACGCGTTGGGCTCAGCACCAGCACGCGGCAGCCGCCACGCGGCGGACGGCCCTTCAGCGCGGCAAGCTTTTGCAGCAGGGGCAGCGCGAAGGCTGCGGTCTTGCCGGTACCGGTCTGGGCAATGCCAAGCAGGTCGCGCCCTTCCAGCACGGCCGGAATGGCCTGGGCCTGGATGGGGGTTGGGGATTTATAGCCCTCATCTTTCAAAGCCTGAAGGATAAGCGGGTTGAGGCGCAAAGCCTCGAAACTATCGGTCACGATTGATCCTCATCAGCCGCGCGCAGCCTTCCGGGCCAAGCGCGGCTTGGGGCAGAAAGCCCCGCGGGATTGGGACCGTCCAAAGTGGGAAAAGCGTTCTGGCTAACCCGGAACCGCGCCACGCTTAAACCAAGCCGGGGGTCCGATCACGCAGCCGCCAGGGCGCGCGGCGCGCGGAGAGGCGCGCTGACCAAATCCATATGGGCGCCCTTCAAGGCGAAAGCAAGGCGGGGTTACGCCTTAGCGTTTTACGCCGACATCTTGATCGGCGGCTCCACATCCGGCGGC